>CEOP01008670.1_pt1 | contig 35300 bp, 32 predicted proteins | sample 361301 | NCBI WGS metagenome assembly CEOP01 (sample SAMEA2619548, study PRJEB7988) | marine metagenome | biome: marine biome (ENVO:00000447); feature: deep chlorophyll maximum layer (ENVO:xxxxxxxx); material: "saline water (ENVO:00002010), including plankton (ENVO:xxxxxxxx)" | depth 55 m
ACTAACAAATAGTGCAAGTATTAAACCTTTATTAAAAAGGGCAACTCTAATATTTTGGACTATATCTAAATATTGAGGGAACCTAGTATCCCCAGATGAAGAGAATGAAAGAATACTTTCTCCAAATAAAAAAAAGAAAAGACTTAATGAAATAAATACTCCAAATACTTGTAAGGCATCACTAAAAATCATCCCTTTATTTTCATTATCAGTCATTTTATCAAGGTTAATTGCAGCAATCATTGGCAAAATCAAAGAAAGCGTCATATAAATCATTGATGGCACTCTAAATTTTGAGAAAAAAGGAGCAAAATAGAATAATGGTTTATAAATCATAGAAAAATGACTACCAAAACCAGTTATGACCACAGCAATAGTAATAATCCATAATATAATTTCTATCCTTTTCATTACCTTGTATTTAAAGAAATACAGTATGCCATAAAAAGAAAAAATCATCACTAATAAACCAAGATAATGTGTTGACTGAGTGAAGGGCATATATCCCCAGTAAGAAGCTTGCTTCATAAATTTTTCCGGAGAACTTCTATCTTTCACAGAAAAATTCTGTAACCCAAAATAATAAGGGAAAATAAATGAGATAGTTTCAACTGGATGAAAAGACCACTGGGTCGCATAATCCCATTTTGTTCCTTTCTTTGTATCATTTGTTTGGTCTAATACTGATGGAGATCCTCTATTTGATTCAGATTGAAATTTATATACCTCATAATAAGGGTCTGAGACCATTAACAATGACATTACTAATGATATAATCATTAGACCTAATCCAACAAACGATGTATTTATATTTATACGCTTTTTTATTAAAGAAATAATTAAGTCTAACAACCACCATAAACCAATAACCATCCAGGTATAATAAACGATTTGAGGATGATTGGTCCAAAGCTGTAATGCAGAAAATAAGCTTAAAAATAAGACAGATTTAAGAGATCGATGTTTAAACATATATAAGGCACCAAATACAACCCACGGTATAAAAGCACCAGCCATTATTTTATTATTATGCCCTGCATTAATTAATCCAAAAACATATGGAGTTAAAGAATATGCTACCCCTCCAAAGATAGAAGAATTAATAGAAATTTTTAAAAAACGAAGAAAGAAAAAAAGACCTACACCTCCTATCGATAAATAAAACCAAAGTTTAATACCAGTATTGAATAATAATAGGTCTAATATTGGCTTTAGAGGATGACCCGGGGTATATATATATCCACCATATGAAGGCATACCAGAAAAAAGATTTGGAAACCAATGAGGAAACTCAGTTGTAGTTTGCTTCCATTGCTTAATAGGCTCATGTGCTACCATATCACTAGCTAATGGAATTTTATTATTTAATATAAGATCATTTAAAAAAATAAATGATATGACTGGTAATATCAACCACGCGTATTTTTTATTCATGTTATTATTTTTGCGGTCATTATCTTCCAAAGATATTTTATGCCACTAATCTCCTTAGAACCTATTAATTTGGTTAAAATACTTAAAACTGGGAATGACATTAATAAAATAAACTTAATCATAATCTCATAATCAAAATTATAATCTTTAATTATATTAAAAACACTAATTATTAATATTGTTAAAACTGTACCATGTATAATTTTTTTTATAGGCCATATTATATTATTTAAACCACGAGAATAAATAAATAATAGAAATATGAGTATTATATAAGATATAATAGTAGAAGAAACTGCACCTAATACACCATATTCTTTAATAAGAAAAAAATTCAAAAATAAATTAGCTGAAATTGTTAAAAGACCTGTTTTTATAAATAGATCTGTCCTATCTGCTAATGATGCACTCGCCATTAAGAAAATTTTAAACCCTCCAATAAAATATGCCAATGATATCCATGGGATTACCCAGGATACCTCTAAATAATTTTTATTAGCGAAAACTGTTAGTATTGTATCAGCAAAAAAACTGAGGGATATAATGATAAACTGTCCGATGAACGAATAATAAAATGTTATATCTTGATGTATCTTCTTATTATCTTCAGATGCAATACCTACTTGGAACATCTGTGGGCCCCAAGACTTTTGAATAGGCAATACTAAGAACATATTTATCAACATCCCAAATTTATATGCTATACCATATCTTCCTACATCTTCAACGGAGCCATACAATTGTAAAAAATATCTATCTGATACAGTGAGAACTGGCAAATATAAAATTAATGGAATGATTGGTAAGCCATATAATAAAAGTTTTTTCATTAAATTTAGAGATGGCATTGCAGGTACTGTTTTTAATAAAAAAAATATTGTAGCAATTAGTAAAATAGAAAATACAATGATTTTTGCATAATAAATCCCTATGACACCTGATTCAATACCAATTATAAAATAAATTGTTAAACCAATAAGGCTAATGAATTGTGTTAAAGATAATATTAAATAAGAAAAGGCCTGATTCCTATACTGCAAAATCCAATAAATAAAATTAGATATTGCCCTTAAAAAACAGCTTACTATAACATAGGAAATAAGATTAATACTAGTATCAATATTTAAAATATTAATTAAAGAGTTTTTGAAAAATAATAAAACTGCTGTTATCAAAAATCCACTAATTATTATAACCGTAAAAGATGATATAATTATTTTATGTTTTATTGATGTTTTTTCATTCGGTAGATATCGCCACATTGCATTCACACAACCCATAGGAATAAGAGTAACAACAAATAACTCCACCATCTCTAATAAAGCTATAATTCCGACTTCATAAACGCTCAGATAATTTGTATAAAGAGGAATAAGTGTAACTGCAACAATCTTTGTCAATAAATTTGAAAAACCATAAATCACTGTTGAATAGCCGAAAGACTTAATTTTAGAACGAATAGCCATTTTTTATGCTATAGATACTCCATAATTAATTAAACCAATCAAATCTAATTTTCTATAATAATCGCTTATTTATATCAAAAAAAGACATCTTATATAATATCCAAGAAAAAATATCTAACCCGGGTTTTAATCCTTCTTTTAAAATAATTGATCGTTTATCAATCGAGTTGTTCTTTAATTGAACATTTTTATCTAATCGAGATTTTTTCCCAAAATGAGTTAATAGTTTTTGATCATCGATATAGTAATATTTAATGCCTCTCTTCCATGCTTTCTGAGTAAAAATATAAGGAGCACCGTTCCAAGGATAATTTTCATCAAAATACCCTAATTCATCTAAATGAGATTTTCTTATCATTAGGCAACACCCATCTAAAGCCCCGTATGTTGGTTTTATAGGTTGAAAATTATATTTTATACCCGATAAACCAATTATATCATTATCTAACATTGGATTTTGAAGCCTAATAAGCCAATCTTTTCTATGTATTTCAACATCTGAATTAAGCAAAACAATAAATTGTGAATCAGAAGAAGCTTTTTTAAATCCTTGATTACATGCTGGGCACCATAAAATATTTTTTTTATTTAAAATAATATTAAATCTTTTATCAGAAGAAAACGATTTAACATAATCTCTGGTTTTTTGATCAGATTTATTATCAATTAATATAATTTCATGAATACTACTAGTATACTTTATAACCGACTCAATACATCTTTTTACATAATCATATGCATTATAAGTAACTATAATAATAGTAGTTTTTTGTTCCATTTTATTAATTAAGTAATTTTGCCCCGGGTGTATGTTTTAAATCTAATTCAGAAGAGTCTTTAATCATCCTGCAATGAACCTCATATATTCCTCCAATTAACCCCGAAAATCTCTCTAAACCATTAAAAAGGTTTAGGATTTTATTCATTGGATATATGATAAAGGGGAACCAGCCTCTATATGGATGCCTAAACCAATAAAACTTAACTTTTTCAACATAAAACCCTGTATGCTTATATTTAAAAAAAGACCTTTTTGTAAAAAATGCTTTATGTGTTGGATCTTGAAAAGCAGATATACAACTCACATGGGGAACAACGATGTCAACTGAACAACCTGGCTTTAATACTCTGAAAAACTCATTAAAAAGTTCAATAGTTTCTTCATATGTAAAATGTTCAAGAAAGTGTCTTGTGTATATCGCATCAACAGAGGAATCATCGAAAGGTAAATGATTGGCGGGTCCAATAATATCTGCATCTGAGTTCTCCCAAATATCAACTCCAATTACTTTATAGTCTGAACGTATTTGTTTATTTTTCCCACAACCGATATCAAGTAATATTGGTTTTTTTTCATCTCTCTTTACACTCATTACCAATACCCATATTTTTTACCTAAAGGAGTAATCTTAATTAAAGATGATTTGTCACCTTCCGACCAATCTTTCCATTTTGGATAAGAGCTTTGTTTTTGTTTATTAATTGGTTTCTTGATAATACGATCTATTTTTTTATCATTTAATAAAGGATGATTAAGAAAATTACATATCTTATTATATGTATCTGTTTTTAAAAATAAATCTTCTGATTTTATCAATAATACTTTATTAAGGTTTATGTCCTTTTTTTCTTCTTCAATGTAATTATTCGTAGCATTCCATAACCAACCTACTTTTTGAACATCACTAAATCTATCCCAATCATTTAAAGACTTTTCAATTGTATTCGGTTTAATTCTGCTATCATCATTTTCATTTCCAGAATAATATTTTCTTCGGATACCACTTCTAACAAAATCACCGGGATGCCGAACTAAATGAATAAATTTTGCTTTGGGAAAGAGGTTGTTTAATGCACTAATAAAAAACGAATTCCTATTATTAGTTTCTACAAAACGTCTTTCTTCAAGGTAAGATTTTTTTAATAAATCATATCGAGCATTTAAATATGCTATTTGTTTTGACTGAAGATTCTGCTTTAATTCAAATGACAATTTAGATCCGTAAAACATCCTAGGCCTAGGCTCGTGGTATACACTTCCTATATTTGATTCACTAAATAGTTTCACAAGAAGCTCACTCCCTGCCCTCCCAGTTGATACAACAAAAACAGGATTCATTTCAGAAAACATCAATTCTGGTAATTCACTATAAGAATCAACTCGTTTTTTTATTTTATAACGCTCATCTTTAAAATAACTTTTTACATCTTTAATTGAAATATCAGTTATTCTTTTTCCAGATTTTCTCATCATGCTATTTTATCAAATATTTCGGATAATTGCTTTGTTTGCTCTGACCTACTAAACGCCTTAATATTTATAGAATCATCGCAGTGATGATCTATTATATCATTAAAATTTATATTCTCATTTATATCATAAAAAAAATAATAACCTAAATCTTTCATTAATTTTGCTGCATCAGAATTTTTATTGCCAATTAAAATAATATTAGTCCTACTAGCAAAATACTCGAATAATTTACCTGGTATAATACCCTCATTATTTGATAGATCAGGTATAACTAAAAATAAAAATTTAGATTGAACCATCTCTTTTATCGCTAAATCATGGTTAACATATGATTTATATGATAAAAATTCATTTAAATTATTTATATCTACAAAGTGTTTTATTGAGGAATGAACTGAGCCGATTAATTTAATTGATATTGATTTTTTCTTATTCAATTGATTATATACTCTTACAGAGTTAAACAATCCTTTAGGAATTTGTGATTTGGACAAAGATCCAATATGGGAAATAATAATTCTATCATTTGAATCATATTCCTTACTAACATATTTAAAATCGTCGATATCATAACCATTATATATTATTTCTGATTTATGATCAATACCCCAATTATTATTTAATAAAGAAAAAAAACCTTTACTAACTGTGACTAAATAGTCACAGTCTTTTAATACTTTTTTTTCTAAATATTTATCTAAAAAAGTAATAACTCTATTTCTAGGGTTTTCATAATAATAAAAACGATCAGTCCAAGGGTCTCTAAAATCAGCAACCCATGCGGTATCTGTCTTTTTAGCTATAGATCTACCGATTAAGTGAACTGTTTGCGGAGGCCCACTTGAAAATATTAAATCAATGTTTTTTTCTGAGACTATTTGTTTTCCCCTCTTTACTGCACTCCAATACCACCCAATTCTACCATCAGGAATAATCAGATTATATCTTATCCACCTAGAAAATCTTGTGATAAGGCTATCATTTAAACCTGGACTTAATTGATGAGTAGGCAATTTTTGTTTTCCTACAATTTTTTTAAATAAGCTATAAAAGGAAATTCCCTTAACTTTAATTGCCTGGACAGATTTTGAATCGCTTTCAAATGAAATATCTGTAACTGGAAATTCCCCATCTTTTACTGTTAAGACAATTGGATTCCATCCATATTGGGGAAGATATTTACAAAACTTTAAGACTCTCTGTACACCTGGCCCACCACTTGGTGGCCAATAATATGATATTATTAATACGTTTTTCAAATTCAATAATATTTTTTTTGAAACCCTGTGAATTCATTTTGATTTAAAATAAATCTTTTAAAAAACGCTATTATAAAACCTAATCCATAACCAAATAATTGAAATGGTATTACAATAAATAATAATAACATAACAATTATACTTTTAGTTTTAAGTGCTCCTATAATACTAGTAAATAATAAAGCCGCTAATCCAAGAATAAATAATGGAGTAAAAATCGCTGGATATATAATTAAACCTAATATTGATAAAAATGAGAATACTGTAAAAAAAGAAGGCACGAAATGAATAACCTCCAACATATCTGAATCTATTTTCCCTAGATTAATTCTAGCTACACCCCAATTAAAAACTTGTCGGAAAAATTTTTTCAATGTTGTTCTCCTCCTATGAAAAACAATAGCATCAGTTAAAAGAACAACTTTTGCACCACTTTTATGGATTCTATTACTTAGCTCAATATCTTGACCATGGCGAAGTGATCCAAATCCACCTAAATTATTAAATAATACTTTTTTTACACCCATATTATGTGTTCTTGGATAAAACTTAGATAACATTTTTTTATTATGCCCTCTCATTCCACCTGTAGTAAAAAATGATGTCATAGAAAAATCTATCGCCCTCTGAATGGGTAAAAAATCTTCTTTTGACTTATCTGGTCCACCGAAAGCATCAAATTTGTTTTCTTTATAAAAATCATAGATTATTTTTAACCAATTTTTTTTGGCTTCACAGTCTGAATCAATAAAAATAATAAGCTCACCTTTTGAGTTTTTTACACCATTGTTTCTAGCAGCACCTGGACCACTATTATTTTGACAAACATATTTCAGTTTAAATCCAACTTTTTTAATCCATCTCTTTATCCTTTGCTCTGTATCATCAGTTGAGCCATCATCAGAAATGACCATTTCAAAATAATCATTTCCTAGTGTCTGATTACTAATAGATTTAATTAAATGATCTAACTCATCAGAGCGATTATACGTTGGAGTAACGATACTAATGATTGGATTTGAAGTAGCCATAAGTAGCTATTTTATTCTTAATTTGAGATAATCTCTTTTACTCTATCTTCTTTTCTTTGACTATATCTTGCCATCATTTCTCCTAACAATCCTATAGAGAAAAATTGTATTCCAATAAATAGAAGAACCACTCCTAATAAAAGAAGAGCGATATGCTTAGAAAAAGGTTCGCCTAAGGAAAACTTATAATACAATACTATGAACTCTATAATTGTTCCAAATGAGAAACTAGTCAAACCAATAAAACCAAAAAAATGGAGCGGGTGTTGAGTATATTTATTTAAAAATAAAATAGTTAATAAATCAAAAAATCCATGAAATAATCTTGAACCACCATACTTAGTCGTACCAAATTTTCTTGCACGATGATTAACAATAATTTCAGAAACAGAAAAATTCTTTTGCCCCGCTAATGCTGGTATATACCTATGCCTGCCACCAAAGATCTCTATAGTTTTAATTACTGATGAACGATATGCTTTTAATCCACAATTAAAATCATGAATTTTCACACCAGTTAGAATCCTTGTAACAAAATTAAATATTTTTGATGGAAAAGTTTTAGTCCAAGGATCGTGTCTAACTTTTTTCCATCCAGAGACAAGGTCAAAACCTTTATTGATTTTATTTATTAAGTTTGGAATTTCTGCTGGGTCATCTTGAAGGTCAGCATCCATAGTAATAATAATATCCCCTTTAGAGTGCTTAAAACCTTCAGATAAAGCAGCTGATTTACCAAAATTTCTATAAAAACTAATTAATTTAACTTTTGAATCTTTTGAAATAATATCAATGACATTATCTTTAGATTTGTCAGAAGATCCATCATCAATAAAAATAATTTCCCATTCACCATAAGAAGAAATATTCTCAGTTATTTCTAAATAAAGATCTGATAAAGATTCTTCCTCATTAAATACTGGTACGATTATAGATATCATCATAGTTATATCAACATTAATTTCCAAATTTTATCAAAATCGATAAATTCAATACTAGGAACTCTTGATTTTAATAAAATTTCTATTTTTTGATTATTTGTCGCATCTTTAAAAATAGCTTTATTAATTAAACTCTCCTCTTGACTACTTTTTTCAAAAATTACGGATAAATTATCTGACCTTAATCCTAAGACCTTAAAATCATCAGAATTATAAATAGATTCTTCACCCCATAAAAATTTTGTAATACTCATTGGTTCAACAACTGATAATAGAGGAAAAAGGTTTTTAATTTGACTAAGATCATATCTTTTATTTTCTAATATATTCCATGCATTAGCTGAATTTGGAGTTAACCACATCAACAATATTTTTCTTCCTAAAAAATCTTGAAACTGAAAGAAAGAACTATCATTTTGAGATATAAAACTAAATGAAAGTTGCCCCTTGTAGCTTCCTATTGATGAAATATTGCCATAACCAGTGCATGAAACATAATAGCTGGATAATTCATTATATGATTTTATACTCATATTACTTTTTAATTTTTTACTAGTTGCAGAACAATTAACAAAAAAAAGAATTAAAATGAATATTATTAAATTTTTCATTCCATTTTAATTTTTTGTTGAATAAGAAGACTGTCCGCTCCAATGCCAATAGCCTGCATATATATTAAATTTGCTTTTGAGATCTGGTCAGTGGCTTTTAAAATATCAGCCAAATGCTCTACTATAACTGGATTTGAATTATCTAAACTATATGACTTCTGAACGTATTCTAATGCTTTCTCATATTGTTCGAGCATAAAATAGATCCAACCTAATGTGTCTAAATATGGTGCTGATTTAGGCTGTATTCTATTTGCAATTATTGACATTTCTAATGCTAATTCAAGATTATCATTCCGTTCAACTAAACTATATGCAAAATTATTATATGCCTGTGCATCTGTACTATCCGTTGCAATCAATTCTAAATATAAACTATCTGATTTGATCCAAATTCCATTCTGATCATATATCATTGCAAGAGTATGTTTACTATTTCGTGAACCTGGGAAGATTGATAAAGCCCTCTTGAGATGAAACTCCGAATTATCAAAATCATCAATCTGATAGTATGATGTTCCAAGTATATAATGTGCTGAATAATTGTTTTCAAATTTTTCTGTATTTGGTTTTAGATAGTCAATTGCTTTTTGAGGTTTTGAATTATTTAAGGAGATAATTGAAGCATTAATAAAACCACTTGGGTCATCCGGAAATTTTCGTATTAAAGTATTATTAATAATTTCTGCATCAATAAAATTTTCATTTTCTAGATAAATTGAGACTAGTCTCTTGATGACTTCTACATTAGAGCTATCTAGCTCATATGCTTCATAAAGATATTTTATCGCTTCATCATTATAGTTTTGCTCTTGTTTGATAGCACTTTTTTCTAAAATTAATTTTAAAGATGGCCCATCTAATCGCTCTATTTCAGATATTGCCAATAATGTATTATTATAATTTTTATTATATGCTGTAATCTGTTTATAAGTTTCCCAATAATTACTATTGTTAGGATTGCTCTGTGCTAACATAAGGCAAGTAGATTCAGCTTTTTTAAATAATTCTGCACCCAAACAAACCTGTAATGCATTTTCAAGTGCTTGATAATTCTGAGGATTAATTTTATGAGCTCTTAAATAATAATCGATGGATTGAAGCCACTTTTCCTGCAACTTTGCTAAATCAGCAAGAATAGTTATATAATTATCATTATCATTATCAAGACTAGTCAATACAAGAAATTCTTTTTCTGCCATTTCATATTTTCGATTTATTAAATAAATATGACCCAACATTTCCCTGCTGCTTAAATCTTCAGGGTCAAGATCGATTGCAATTCTTAGATGATTTTCTGCATGCTTTGATCTGCCTAAGCGACGATATGCGTCAGCTATAGAAATATGAATTGTTGATGCATTTGGATCGATATCTAAAGCATCCTGAAACTCTAAAACTGCAAGGGCATAGTTGCCCTGATTCAAGAGAAATTCTCCTTGCATAAAATGATGAATTGCTAACTCTTTTTGATTAGAAGATCCATCCTCAGCTGATAAAATAGATCTTGCAATTAAGAATAAATAAAAAATGTATTTCGTTAAAAAGTTCAACATTATTTATTCATAGAATGATATATAGTGACGCTATTTCCGCCATTTTCTTTTGTCTTATATAAACCCTCATCAGCAAAGCGAATAAGATCTTTTAATTGATCAGAATCATTAGGGTATTCGGATAAACCAGAACTAATCGTCATATTCACCTCATTCTCTTCCATAATGAAATTATAATCTGCAATGTTTTCAACAATCCTTTCCGCAACAGTCAATGCAGCTTCAGTATTAGTATTAACAAGAACAACGGCAAATTCTTCTCCACCATATCTAGCGACAAGATCAATACTACGAACATTATCTTTAATAATCTTTGCTGTGGTTTTTATTACATAATCACCATATGGGTGTCCTAAGGTATCATTAATTCGTTTAAATTTATCTAAGTCGTACATTAAAAAGACCAAATTATGCTGAAAACGTCGAGCTCTTTCAATTTCTTCTCTGGATCTATCCATAAAAGTTTTATGATTTAATAATCCAGTTAGACCATCTTTTATTGCATTCTCATACATATTCTGATATTCAATATACCAGAACATGCTAGTTTGAATTGCATTAACAATTAATACCATTAATTTTTCATCATGCTCATTAAACCTTTGATTATCAAAGCTTTCTATGGTTATTCCACCCCATAATTTTTCATCTATAAAAATTGGTGCAGATAAAAAATTATTATTTATATCCGTATCTATTTCTGATGATGAATAACGAAATAAATTATACTTATCACTCGAACTATTAATTAAACATTTTTTTATGTATGGAAGCCCATTAATTGTACCATTAATATTAAAGGCCTTCATATCTGGAAGGTTTTTCTTTACACCATCTATCAATTTAATAACTGCATTGTTACTCTGATTATCAAGCCTTGAAATAGTTAAACAATCATATTTAAAAAAGTAATGAATTAAATTTCTAAACTTATTCAAAATTTCAGACTCTGAATGAGTAAGGTTAATTTGCATTAATAAATCGAATATCCGTGATTGATCTTTACCTCTATTTATAGTTTTTTCTAAAATATCTAAGTCTTTTATAGATAAAGATATTATTTCTGATAAATGTTTGATTAATAACTGATCTTTAGTATTTATATCACTGAAGTGATTAGAACGAACAATAATTAATCCTGCCGGAAAATTATTAAATAATAATTTTTGCATTATTACACATTCGCTACCTTTAAAAGATTCATCCTGAAATAAATTAACCCATTCAACAGGATTATCTTTTTGATATAGTATATTTACATCGTTTTCATTAATAATTTTTGAGATTAAAATACTGTCAGCCAACAATACACTGTTAAAATTATTAGATGTAGAATCATTTAGTTTATAATTATTTGAATCTGGATCAATAAAATATATTGCAGATTCAAACTCGATATTTATTTCCTTAATAAAAGTAAAAGTTAAATTAATTAAATCTAAAAACTGATTTTTTGCACTAATATCAAAATTAATTGACTCATCTCTTACATCAAGAGAAACATAATGTTTATTTTCAACTTCTATTCTTAAATATTTAAAATAAAAATATATAAGCCAAATAATACCAGCAACTGCAGACAACCTTAGTGCAAGATTTACTATGTTATTCGAATCTGAAAGAAAAATAATAAGAAAAATATTTAGGCAAAAACCAAAAAAGACAAATGTCGATATGGGAAGTTTATTCATCATAATTCAAGAGTTGTTATCCTCTTGCATAAACTTACCAAGTAAATTTGTGTATTTAAAGTAGGTTTGAAATAATATTAATAATTAACAAATTTTATTTTATTTGAATTATTTAGCTTTTCATTTTCTTTTTTATCATCTAAAGAATCAATATCTGAATCAACTAAATTATCGTTATTTAAGTTCAAATTTTTCGCAATTGGTGAAATACTTTTCTCTGAATCAATCATAAATTGATTTGATTTAGAATTAGTATCAGAATCAGAGGATGAATTTAATAATTGAGCGGAAACCACAAAAAAAGCAATACATAGGCATGATAATATTGATGCATAAAAAGGAGTAAAACCTAGAATTGTATTATTCGATGAATTTGCTATTCTCTCTTTTTTTAATCTTGAAAGCAATTTTTTGTTAAAGCCTTCATTAACTTTTACTCTATGTAGTTTATTCATATCAAAAATTGTTTTCTTGATATCTTTTACCAAGCTATTAGCTTCTGGATTATTTTTGATATAGTCTTCGAATTCTTCTGTCTTTTTAAATGGCATTGAACCATCTAAATAATCAGATATTAAATTTTCAAATTCATAGCGATTCATCGATATTATTTCTCCTATTTTCTAAGATCTTTTAATTCTATTTGTAGCTGTAACCTAGCTCTGTTAATTCTTGATTTAACAGTGCCGATAGGGACTTCAATAATACAACTAATCTGTTCATAAGAAAGTTGATCAATATCGCGCATATTAATAACTTCCTTAAACTTTTCAGGCAAACCATTAATAGCCTGTCTAATAATTTTATTAGTAATTTCAGATTCAATCTCTTGATCTGTTCCAGGTTGATTAGCAGGAATATCATAAGGCTTATCATCCTTATTAATATGACTAAAAAGCGTAATCTTCCTTTGTTTTCTTTTTCTAAATTCTGTAAAAGCCAAATTTTTTGCTATCGTATAGAGCCAAGTTGAAAACTTGTTAATCTCTTTATAATAATGTTTTTTCTGATAAAGCTTTACCATAGTGTCCTGAACTATATCTTCTGAAATTTCCAAATCACCAATATAATTATATACAAAATTGATTAACTTATCTCTATATCGATTTACAAGTTCAACGTATGCATTTTCATCACCTTCTTGAAAACGAGCAATAAGCTGCTCATCAGAATAAATATAATTTTTATTATTCTTATCCAATTGCATTATGGACGAAATAGATGAGGTCTGACTCATCATTACTCTTTGAAGTTTTTTGTCTTGTCTCAATTTTTTTTAATTCTCTTATCGATTGTATAATTTCTTCTGTCTTATATGATTTGGCATAGTTTGACAAATTGCTTTTAACTGAGTTTGATAATGGTATATAACTCTTAGATTTAACAAAAGTTCCATTATTCATTTTTACATAAAGAAGTTCTTGAAAAAATACTGTCAACTGATATATCAAAGATATCATAGTATCTAAATTACCAATTATCTCTTTCGATAAAATTATAGACTTATTTAAATCTCGTCTTCCTATAGAAGAAATTAGTTCCCACTTTTTTCTGCTTCTTCCAAAAGAACTTTCAAAATTTAAATGCTCAACAGTAATTATTTCATTTTCATTCATTAAACATAGTTTTTCAATCTCATTTTTTATATTATATATTGAATCTCCATAATTTTCAATTAATTCTGCAATTATTTCTGGTTCAGCTTTTTTATTATTTTCTTTAAAAAAATATCTAGCCCATTTAAATAGATCATTTTCAAAAGGAGTCGATACATTGATAATATTATTTTTTAAAATTATAGATTTTGAAAAAGCACTATTATCCATATAATTATCATTTATCATAACTAAAAAATGATTAGAAATAGGTCCACTACAATAGTTTAATAAATCTTTAGAAGCCTTGCCTTTTAGATGTTGTGGGTCTCTTAAAATAAATAATTTTTTTGAGTTAAATAAATCTGTGTATAAAATATGCTCTAGTATTTCTTTTCCTGAAATTTCATTTGGCGTAAGTAATTCTTTAACAACTTTATTATCAATAAAAATAGCTTCGCATAATTTCTGTATGAAGAAATTTTGTAGGAATTGATCTTCTCCTTTTAAATAAAATACATTATCTATTTTATTATTTTGGATTAGTTTAATAGCATTTTTTATATCAATCATATCTATTATCAATATTTATTAAAAATAATTACGTGGAATGTATTTTTTTTCTAAACAAGAATAGAAATAATCCCGATAAATATACAATAAATGCCGAAGAAATAAAATTTACCCTGTTCTAATAACTTTAAAAGACCTTTAAGTGCTAATATCCCAACAAAAAATGAACTTAAAATTGCCGTCATAATAGTTGAAAATGTAAAAAAGTTTTCATTTTGCAAATCAAAGAAGCTTAACAATCCAGCACCAAAAATAATCGGTATTGAAAGTAAAAATGAAAACTTTGCTGATTTTTTTGGAGAAATACCTAAAAACAATGATACAACTATAGTAAACCCCGATCTAGAAATTCCTGGTATTATTGCAAATGCCTGAACAAGACCAATTACTAGAGAAGAATGATAAGAAAAGTTTATTTTCTTATTATTAGAAAATATAGAAATGATTAATATTAGACCGGTTAAACAAAGAGCATATCCAACACTATCTAAACTATCAAATAATAAATTTATTTCATGACGAAATAGTAATCCAACAAACATTGCTGGTAAAGTTGCAATACTGATAAAGACCAATAATTTCTGAGTTGGTTTTTTATCAATTGTTATAAATATATTTTTTATTTCATCAAAAAACACAAAAACAACGCTCCCTAATGTTCCAAAATGGAATAAAATTTCTAATGTATTACCAGGCGACTTTATACCTAAAATATATTGACCTAAAACTAAATGTCCTGAGCTACTAACTGGTAGAAATTCGGTTAAACCCTGTAATACACCCAAAATAACTATTTCGAATAATTCCATAGATTAATTAGACCATCCAAGAAGAGCATACATTCGACCTGTAGCTGATCCACTCCTTCGATATGAATGATATATAGTATCTAAACAATATGTACATTTATTAATAACAGAAATATTTTTTTTTGCTATCCCAACATCCATTAACTGATTTAAAGCCCATTCTTGTAGATTAACCTTATATTTATTATGTCCTATTTGTTTATAAAACCTAGAATCAAAAAAAGATAGAACATCATCTTTTATCTCAAAACAACAAGATTGTATAGAAGGTCCAATCAAAGCATAGTAATCAGATGTATTTTCGTAATATTTATTAATATTGTCGGCAAACTTATTAATTATACCTTGGGAAAGTCCTCGCCAACCTGCATGAACCAAGCCTATAGTCTTTGTATTATTATTAACAAAATATATTGGTAAGCAATCGGCTACTTTTATCGAACAAATAAGATTTCCGCCTTCGTTAATAATACCATCAGCTGCATTATAATCCCCTGGCGTCTCAACCATTATTACATTTGATGAATGAATTTGATTAATATTTATAATATTATCTGAATTCAATCCTACTAAATCAGAGAAGCCAATTAAGTCACTTGGTTTTTTTATATCGGCTTGTTTATTTGAAAAAACCATTTTTATATCATTTAATGGGAATATTAAACTATAATCATCCCAGATTTCTTTTTTCATTTATTAATTAATTAATTTTTTACTAATTCAGTTCCGTTAAAGTACCCAATAGTACCCATCTTATTTATTCTATATTCTAGAACTCGGACAATCTTATTTTCATTATTACTAGGTCCACCTAGTTCAATTAATGAAGACGCGCCCATATATAAATCTCCTTTTTTTAGAAGACTTTTAAATTTTTGTCTTGAATTTGAACTTAGTTTTATTAATGAATTAATAAAATAACCATGATCATACCCCATAGAATAAACTCTATCTAATTCTGAAGATTGTGTTACCCCAAATTTAGGATATTCAGAACTTAAAACAGTAAGGCCTTGCAAATGTGGACCAATAATATCCTGACTCAAAATATCAATATCTATCCAAGATTCATTACCAATAATTTTAGTATTTAAATTATACATTGGAAGTTGGGTCCCAATAAAAGATAGGTTTGATCTATCAATGGGTATATATATTGCGTCAATAGTATTTAGAGAGACCTTTAAAGAGTCTCTTCTCGTCATTTTATTATTACCATAATTATTATCATCTTCAGGCATATCTATAAAGTCTGCAACATCTACATCAAACAATGCATCTAAACTATCAATCACCATATCAAGATATTCAATATTAGGATCTTCTTTTGGTAATAATGACCATGCAATTTTTCTAATAGATGAAAATTGTCTACTTATATTTTCGGGTTTACCATAATACCATTCAGTCACAACGGGGTCAATGCCCAATTGATTTAGTTCTAAAATAAAATTATCAGCATAGTTTTTATTTATATCATCAGCTGGTGCTAATACTGCAATATTTTTAAACCCTAGTATGTTAACAGCGTATTGAGCTGATAATTTTGCCTGCGCTTCACTACTAGTTGATAATAAATATATATTGTCTGATATAATTGGTAGTTCACTATAATTACTTTTAGACAATAAAATTGGTATAGGACTAGAGTAACTAGTAGCAGCAATATTAGATACTTCTGATAAGTATCCTAAAATTGAAATTATACTTCTATCTAAATTAATTGACTTAAGGATTTTCAATGTCGCTATATCATTACTTTTATTATCATATATCTTAAAATGTGTTGATAAATCATACTGGTAATCAACCGCCATACCTGACAAACCCCTTAAAAACGTTTGCCCTTTGAATCTATCTTTTCCTGATAATGGGAGGATTACTGCAACAACACCGTGGATATTGTTTTCATCACCAACAAAGCGATTTAAACCATTAAATAATTTTTCATATTGTAGTGGAAGAATGTCTGATTCAATTACGCTTAACGACAATTCCATATCATTCATATTGCCATCTAAAAGAGACCTGTAAGACCTAGCTAAATTTAATATTGATCGATTGATTATATTTTCACTCGAGAATAATAATTGTTCAATCTTACTTGAATTTACTCCGATCATTATACTAGACAGGATTCTATAATCAATATTATACTGCATAATTGAATCTTGCGCTTCATCTCTTATAGGAATTAACTGTTCTAACACATCAGAATATTTTTCTTTATTTATGAAAATATCACTTAATAAAACTCTTACATTTAGTTCATATTTACTTCGAGGGTATTTATTCAAAAAAGAGTTACATGTCCTTTGACATTCGACAATCTTATTCTGAAAATATTGCGATTTTGCTAACATTAAATGTGAAACAGGATCGGAATAGTTTTTTCTATCAATAAGAATTTCTTTAAACTCAAACTCAGCTAGTTTATATCGTTTAGAATTATAATGCCTAAAAGCCAAATCAAAATGATCAGTATATGTAAGTACACTATCTAATTCTCTTCCAAAAATAAATTGTGTTATAAATAAAAAAATTGATATTATAATTCTAATCATAAATAATTAATCAAATAAAACACAATTACATAGAAACTAATGTACCATATTCAAACAACAAATATTTCTTCTTCCCTAAAATATTACCATAAATCCACTGTTCACTTACATTATGCCTACTTGAAGTGTTATTTATAGTGTTTGGATTACCAATAGATGCCCTTACCTGTTCTTCTTTCATTCCATATTCTAATTGACCATTTATAATTTTTCTAATCATATCACTCCCCCAACTTTTAGGAATAGGATTATCAACAAAATAATAATTCTGTTTTCCTTTAATCTTTTTTTGACCATTATATCTTACAAAAGTATTGAAATCGTTATCTACATTTAGCTCTAGCCAAATCGGCCAATCCCTACCTCCGTTTTGAAATACTTTTATACCATTTACTATTGCTTTATCAAACTTATTATATTTCAATATAGTATTATTAATATAAGCAGTATCGCTATCGATTATATTTAACCATATAAATTGACCAATCATTTTTTTTGCTTCATTTTGAATTTTTAATCTAGATAAATGACTAGGAAAAGCTTTGTCATCAATCTCCCAATAATTTTTTTCCCATTTATATTTTCTTCCATTTTCTAATTGAATAACCAAATACTCTTTTTGATCTTTAAAATAATTACCTAAAACTGTCCCCTTACTTTGTTGTAATCTAAAATAAGAAATCGTCTTATTTCCCTTCAACCTTGACCAACCTCTATTAATATTTTTTTGTTTTAAAATATTACTACTAACATCAGAATAAAAAACTGTTTCACCTGACCATTGATTTTCTAATATTAAATAATCTAAATCACCTTTCTTTCTCAAATTGCAAGAAAATGTCTGAATAATAAAAAAGTTAATAAAAATAAGGATTATAGTTCTTCTTATCATATAAAAAAAATATTCTATTTTTAAAAAGGCTTAGTCCAGCTTTCTAATATACCATTTTTATTAAATTTTAAAGTAAATTTTTTGAACCCCCATATTTCATCTCCATTTGAATATTTACCAATTCTGTCTGGATTACCAATATCATTTTTTATACTATTTTTATTTAAACCTTTTTTAAGATTTTTCCATTTATTATCTAAAAATTTATTAATTGACTCGTTTTTTAATTCTGCGACTTGCCTTTCTAGACTGAAAATCCTTTTTTCCAATTCAATTATAGGAATGTTATTAGCAATTATTTTATTATTATAGATATATGTTAGAATAAAAAGAATCAATATTTTTTTTAACATGATTTACTCCAAAATAGTTTTGAAAATTTTTAATTAAAACCTTATTTATAATTTAAATACGGAATATTTTTTTCTAGCATAAATAATGCTTTTGTATCTGCTGAATATTTATCAAACGAATATGAAACATTTAGATTAAATAAATATGAACTATACGCCTTCCCAAAACCATTAATTATGTTATATAACAAAATCGAATTATTATTCAATTCATCTATTGAACAAATATCGTCATGAGAAAGTTCTATTTTTTTAGTTAATGAAAATAATTCCCTTCTATTTTCTTCTAACTGCATTGATAATGTTTTTAAAGAATCTATATAGTAATTATAAGATATATCTACGTTATTATATGGAGATAAAACACTATTCTTTATTGTTAAGTAATTATCTCTAGCCCTAATAATATTATTAAACATATTATTTTTTATTTTATTAATATCACCATTGCCCTGCATTAAACTGATGTTTATTAGAAAGTATATCAAGAATAAATACAAAAACTTCATGAATTAAAATATAGTTTGATTCATTTTATGGATATGTGACCTCAGGAACTGGAGGATTTATAAAATATAGTCCTTCAAATTTACCTCCAGAATAGAAAATGCCCTCTTGCATTGGACTCCCATCAACATACCACCACAACCATGTTTTTAATTTGTTGTCATTTTCATAATGACCTTCAAGTTCTTTTTGACCATTATCATACCAATTAGTTTGATAGCCATGTTTTTTACCATCAATGAAATCTAATTCAGACCATTTTTTACCGTTAGAGTGCCAACTCAACCACTGACCATCCCTACCATTTGTAGGAATATTCGTTATTTTATTTTTATTACCACCATTACCATTTATAAATTTTCCTTCAGCTTTTTTATTCCCATTTTCCCAATAATAAGTCCATTTACCATTCATGAAACCTTTATTATAATTACCATTATATCTTAGTTTATTATTATTTTTATAATAAACTTGAACTTTTCCATGTTTTTTGCCATCTAAATAAGTAACAACCTGTTTTTTCTTTTTTGAATCATCGTCCCACCAACTAGTTACCTCTCCTTTCCAAATGCTACCATTATTTAATTTTGAAAGTAATTTTCCTTTTATAGACCATCTAGTAATAATCTCATTTGTAACCTCATTATTACTATTATAAATAAATTCTATTGTTGATTCTATCTGCCCTAATTCATGATAATTATATTTTTTCTCTTCAATTAAATCACCATTCGAATATTTTTTCCTTAGAAATTTTCTACCCTGCTCGTCCCATTTTATTATTGATCCTTCAAGCTGATTATTTGAATAGTTTTCAACTAATTTTTTATTACCATTATTATACCAATAAGTTACAGGCCCTTTTATTTTTCCATTAACATATGTAATCTCAGATTCTTTTTTACCATTTTCATACCATTCTATCTTTTTACCATTTTCAGGCTTACCATCTTTGTATAATATTTTTGTACTATCAATTCTATCTGGTGAAAAATAAATCCAATTACCAACCTGATTACTATTTTTATAATTTCCAGAAAAGTATTTATTCCCATTTTTATACCATTGATTCCATTCTCCGATTAACATATCTTCAGTATACTTACCCTGTAAAAATATCTGACCATTCGCATACCATTGTGTCCATAATCCATCATATTTTCCATTAATATAATGACCTTCTATTTTTTTTTGACCATTTTCATACCACTGCTGATGAACTCCATTTATTAAACCACTCGTAAAATACTCTTGCTCTTTTTTTGAACCACTTTCATACCAACTAAACATCAAACCATCTTTTTTTCCATTTCTATAATTTTGTTCTCTATATTTCTTGCCATTTTCATACCATTCAATAATTTCCCCATCATAACCATCATCAATATAAGTTCCAGTAGATTTTTTTCTACCATTATAAAACCAAGATCTAAAAGAACCATTTTTCTTTCCACCTTGATAACTGTATTCACTTACTTTTTTACCTTCATCTGACCAATTTATTTCCTTACCACTCTTTAAACCATTTCTATAGATAGTTTGTATTTTTTTATTCGTATTCTCATACCACTCTATCCAGACACCTGTCCTTGCATTACTTCTAAATATTCCTTTTGATTGAATCACTCCAGACATGTACCAATATTTCCAAAGACCACTTTTAATACCATCTCTATAAAGGCCTTCTTCTTTTAATTGACCATTCTCCCAATAAATTGACACTTTCCCGGTGAATGGATTTTCTTCATTAGATTTAAATACTACTCCATCAATTTTAACTATTGATGGAATTATTTTATCCGATTTTGCAAATAGATTATTTATTAATAATAAAAAGAAAAAGAAAATAGTTTTAGTCATTGTCTAAATATTAACAAACAATTACCTTAAAACAAGAAAAAGCCTGTTAATTTTTCTTAGTTTTAATTTTCGCTGTTAAATCATTTAGCTTTGAAAGTTTTGCCCACTTATCACCGTCGCTCATGCTTAGCAACATTTTTTTTATAAATATTTTATATTCTTCATTTTGACCATCACATAGCTTATCTATAAGTCTATTTAATTCTGATTCTTTAGTAGACATAATTTTAAAAGTAAATTATTCCCACTCTATAGTACCTGGAGGTTTTGATGTTATATCATAGACGACCCTGTTTACACCTTTAACATTATTTACAATCTTATTTGAAATCATTGATAATAGATCTGTTGGCATCCTATACCAATCTGCTGTCATACCGTCTATGCTGGTCACAGCCCTTACAGATATAAGATTTTCATATGTTCTTTTATCTCCCATAACACCAACTGTCTTAATAGGAATTAATACAGCAAATGCCTGCCAAATATTATGATATTCATCTGCCTCTTTAAGTATATCTAAGAATATTGAATCCGCATTTTGAAGAATTGAAACACGTTCTCTGGTAATTTCACCAATAATCCTTACGCCAAGGCCAGGCCCTGGAAATGGATGTCTTAATATCAACTCAGTAGGTATACCTAATTTTTTCCCAACTGATCTTACTTCATCCTTAAATAGATCTTTTAAAGGCTCTATTAATTCAAAACTCATTTCATCAGGCAACCCACCAACATTATGATGGCTTTTAATAACATGAGCTATATTCCCAGTACTTATTCCGCTTTCGATTATATCTGGATACAATGTGCCCTGCCCTAAAAATTTATAACTACCACTCTCTAATGCTATTCTATCAAAAGATTTAATAAACTGATCACCAATGATTTTTCTTTTTTCCTCTGGGTCAATAACCCCCTTAAGTCTAGAAAAAAACAATTCTGATTCATCATAAAGATGAATATTAATACCTAAACCTTTTTTTAAAGCCTTAACACAATTTTTTGCTTCATCTTTTCTCATTAAACCATGATCAATCAAAACAGCAAAGCATTTTTCCCCTGCAATTTTATTCATTAAGCATGCAACAACCGTTGAATCAACACCTCCACTAACACCTACTAATATATTTTCATTTTTGACAGTGTTTTTAAGATTTTCAATTTTCTCTTGAATAAAATTACTGGCAGTCCAATTTTTTTCACATTTAGATATATTAAAAAGAAAGTTATTTAATAATATATCTCCTTCTTCCGTATGTGAGACCTCAGGATGAAATTGAGTCGCAATTCTAGTATGATCATTATTCGCTAAAGCAGCAACAATATTATTTGAGCTATGTGCGATAACCTCCCAATTTTTTGGTATTAATGTAACCTGATCCATATGACTCATCCATACTTCTGATGAGCTTGACATATTATTAGTTACTCCCTCAGGTTTATTTATTTTTAATGTTGCGACACCATATTCACCTTCTCCAGTACATTCTACAATACCACCATTATGATGGACGAGGAGATGAAGACCATAACAAATTCCTAAAATTGGAATATTAATATTTAATATATTTTTATCAAAAGCAGGTGCATCATCATTAAAAACACTAGCGGGTCCTCCTGATAGAATGATTGCCTTAGGGCTTTTTGATTTAATCATATCAATAGATACCAAGGGAGATAAAACTTCAGAATAAACATTTTGTTCTCTAACCCGTCTAGCAATTAATTGGGTATACTGGGAACCAAAATCTATTATTAAAACACTCTCTTTTTTAATTTTCTTCATTTTCAAATATTGTTTTTAATTCATTTATATAACTAATATTAGTCATATCAAAATTAATAGGGGTAATACTTACATAATTATTCTTGACTGCAAAGCCATCACAATCTAAATCTTCATCATCATCATTAATTTTCCCCGTCATCCAATAGTATTTACGACCACGTGGATCAATGCGTTCATCAAAATTATCATCAAAATATTGCTTACCTTGAGAAGTAACTCTATATCCTTTCAAATCTTCAGGTTTACAGTTAGGTATATTTACATTAAGTATCGTACCTGTTGGTGGTTTATTATCCAACAATAAACTTAATACTTTATAAATAACAGCTTTAGATGTTGCAAAACTATTAGGGCTAAATGAATCCAAACTAAAAGCAATAGATGGGATTCCAGATACAGCACCTTCGACTGCTGCCGCTACTGTACCTGAATAAATAATATTATTACCTAAATTGGAACCAATATTTATCCCTGATAACACTAGATTAGGTATTGATTTTGTCAACTTTTTAATTCCAATCTTGACACAATCAGCTGGTGTCCCAGAAATGGAATTTCCTTTAAAACCATTACCTCTATCTATTTGCTTAATATATAATGGCTTATCGATGGTAATACCATGCCCAACAGCACTTTTTTGAGTACTTGGGGCTACTACAGTCACATCACCAAATTCTTTAGCAACATTCCATAACTCATAAATTCCTGATGAATATATTCCATCATCATTAGTTACTAATATTTTCAATTTAATATATCTATTATCTGATACAGTCTATCTTTCAATCGATCTCTTGTCACAATCTGATCAATAAATCCTTTTTCAAGTAAAAACTCCGAGCGTTGGAAACCTTCTGGTAAGTCTTGACCGATTGTTTGTTTAATTACTCTTGGACCCGCGAAACCAATTAACGCTCCCGGTTCAGCTAAGATTATATCACCAAGCATACCATAACTAGCAGTCACACCTCCAGTTGTTGGGTCTGTAAGAATGGATATATATAGACCTCCTTCATTAGAAAATTTTGCAAGTTGAGAACTTATTTTTGCAAGTTGCATAAGTGAGATTGCTCCTTCTTGCATTCTTGCTCCACCAGATTTGCATATTATTATTAATGGGATTTTTTCGTCTCTAGATTTGACTATTGCTCTAGAAATTGCTTCGCCAAGCACAGAACCCATACTCCCACCGATAAAATCAAAGTTCATAACACCCATAATAATAGATTTATTATTTATATTACCTCTATAAAACTCTATTGAATCAGTTTTGCCAGATTTAAGATAAGCATCTTTTAATTGATCATCGTAGCCACGATTAGCTGAAAAATTGAGGAAATTAGTAGATTTTAATGAACTAAATAATCTTTCTGATGTTCCTTCATCAATAATTAAATCTAAATACCTTCTATAATGCATGCGGAAATGATAATTGCAATGCCTACAAACTGAAAGGCTTTTATCAAGCTCAGGTTTAAATAAAATTTCATTGCAAGATGAACACTTTTGCCATAATCCATCTGGTATAGATTTTTTATTTTTCTCTTTAATTTTTTTATCTTTACGTTTAAACCAATCCATATTATTCACAAATATTTTTTGTATTGCATTATAAAAGCATCACTACCATCATTATAATAGTTTTTTCTAATATCTATATCCTTAAAATTAAGATTAGAATAAATCTTTCGCGCTATAAAATTATTTTTCTTGACTTCCAAAAATACGCAACTATTATTAGGAATAATGCTTAGAAAACAACTCACCATCTCACCCCCTATACCTCTATTTTGAAAGGATTTATCAATAGCAAGATTAAGAAGATTGATTTCATCATCACATCGCTGCTCAATCAAAAAGCCTACTATTTGTTGTTTAATCTCAGTTATCCAAATAATTTCATTAGAGTCTTTATTAAATAGTCTTTTTAGCATTGATTCATTCCAATATGGTTTGTCGTATGCATTTTTTTCAATATTTATAACTGACTTCAAATCAAAGATTTGACCTTTTCTAATAATCATTTTTTCTTCTTTACAACAAAAGGAGAGACATAATTAGGCACTAAATCATAGGGTTTATCTATAACTAATTTATTATAATTAATACTAGCGAGTAGACCGACATAAGAAGAAGATAGATTTGCCTCAATGAAACTATTCTCTTTATTAAGCACCTCGCAATTCAATTGAAAAACATTTTTTACATTATTTATATATTCAAATACCTCCTCCCATTCATACACTTCAATATCACTCCCTGGATATGGAATTTCTTTTTGCCATTTTATATCCTGAAGAAAGACACGTTTTGCATGTGAATAAATTATCCCTTTATAAGGACGACTATCTTTTAGAGAATAAGCCAGAGACATCATTGTAGAAATTGGAATGATAGGGAGATCTTTAGAGTACGCTAAGCCTTTAGCAAAACTTAACCCAATACGTAAGCCGGTAAAAGATCCTGGTCCAATGCTAATAGCAATAGCATCAATATCATCTAAAATAAACCCTGTGATATTTTTCAGTTTACTATAAAAATCTGGTAATATTTCTGCATGCTTCTTTTTACTACCCTCTTCTATAGTTTCAATGCAAACACCTTTTGAAATAAAAGAAACACCACAAATATTAGAAGATGTTTCAATAGATAAAATGTTTTTTTTACTAGTCATTTAATTCATCAATACCAGTAATAGTTAACAACCTTTTTTTTGTATTTCCTTTAAACCTTGAAAATTTAATTTCTATACTATCTACAGGAATTAATTCTTCAATAATATTGGCCCACTCTATCAATGTAACCCCGTCATAAGGCAATAATAAATTTTCACCACCTAAATTTAAAAATTCTTCAATACTGTTAAGTCTATAACAATCTACATGGTATAATTTCATTATAGAGCCAAAATACTCGCTGACTAATTTAAATGTTGGCGACCCTACATGTTGTTCAACTCCCAATCCTTTTGCAAAACCCTGAGTAAATGTAGTCTTACCTGATCCCAAATTGCCATTTAAGGCGATAATACTTCCTTTTTTTATTTTTTTTGCCATTTCACTAGCAAAACTTTTTGTCTCAAATTCAGAGTTGCAATCTATTTCCATTATCTATGACCTTTCATTGTTAAGACTGGAACTAGTAGCTCCTCCATGGAAATTCCTCCATGTTGAAAAGAACTTTTTAACTTATTTTTATATTTATTAGCATCATTAGGATATAAAAAATAGGCATCATTTTTTGCAATTAAATAATTAAACTGTGGCCCAAGAATAGGTAACCTGTATTTCTGTGGCTCATTTATCACAAATGCATTCTTATTTTTTGTTTTTAGATTCCTTCCATATTTATATCTAATACCACTAGAAGCATCTCTATCTGCTGATACCATTATATCTTTATTTACTCTAACACTACCATGATCGCTTGTAATAACCACTTGAAAGTCACTTTTACTTAAAGCTTTTAAAACATCATTAAACCATGAATTTTCAAACCAAGATTTTACAGTTAACCTATACCCCGATTCATCAGGAACAATTTCTTTCAATACATCCATCTTTGAGCTATCATGAGCTAACATATCAACAAAATTAATAACTAGGGCTAGAAAATCATTTTCAAGATGATTATTTATTTTTTTGCTGAATCTCATTCCTTCTTCAACCGCCCAAATTTTATGATAATGGACACGTTTGTTATTGACATTATGTCTATCTAATTGATCTAATAAAAAATCATATTCATATTTATTTAATCCATTTTCATGATTTGTAAAAAGTTTTTTTTGCTTAGGATACTTTTTAATTAGTTCGTCAGGATATAATCCAGAGAAAATTGCATTTCTAGAATACGGAGTTGCAGAAGGTAGCAATGATAAATGATATGATAATTCTATATCAAATAATGACTCTAAATAAGGAGATACTGAAAGTAGCTGGTCGAATCTCATACAATCAACGACTATTAAACAGACTTTATTTTTATCATTTATTAATGGTAATATATGATTTTTAAATACACCTGGAGATAATATCGAATCGTTATTTTTTTTCAATATCTCTTCATAATTATTTTCAATGAAATTCGAAAATTCTTTATTACAGCTTTGCATCTGCTCAAAAAGAATATTGCTCAAACTTGTATCATCATGATCTTCAAATTTTAATTGCCAGTTTACTAGCCTTACATATAAATCCCACCAGTCATTAATTGTAAGCATACTATGCAATTCATCATTAATTCTTTGAAAATCTTTTAAATAATCTGATGTCGTTCTATCCTCAATAATTTTATTCTTTTCAAGAATTTGTTTACATGCACTCAATATTTGATTCGGGCTTACAGGTTTAATTAAAAATTGATTTATTTGTTGAGATATCGCTTCATCCATCAACCACTCATCCTCTGATTTAGTTACCATAATCACAGGGATAGAGATTCGATTTTTTTTTATTTTTTTTAAAGTATCAATCCCATCTAACCCAGGCATGGTTTGATCCAACAAAATTAAGTCATATCTATTAGTTTGATTTAAAATATCTGCGTCATTTCCATTAGTAGCAGTAGTAATTTTATAACCTCTAGTCTCTAAAAAAAGAATATGTGGTTTTAGGTGATGAATTTCATCATCTATCCATAGTATGTGACCTTTTGAATTCATAACATAAATTATATTTTCATTAATATTTTTCAACCAACTATTAGTTGTTGTTTAAAATATTATATTTATTTAGTAGTCATCCTCCAAACCCCATCCCAATCATTTTTAGGAGGATCTGATAAAAAATACTTACATCTTTTAATAAAAACTTCTGATGGATTTGTATCACGACCAACGAATTTATCTTCTAATTTTTGTGATTTTTGAAAATATTCTAACGCATTTTCCCAGTCTTGCTTAAAGTAATAATCTAACCCTTTTTCAAAAGTTTCTATAAGATCTAATGATTTTTTATTAATTAAATCTCTTGTCTCAATAAGCTCATATGTTTTTACAGGTATATTCTTACCTTTCACACTTAAAAAATCTAAAAATCGAAATACATATTTATCATTTGATGCTTTATATATATTTTCACCAACAAATATATATACCCCATACTGCTTAGCTGCAGGCTCCAGACGAGCTGCAAGATTAACAGTGTCACCCATCATTGTATAATTCATACGCATCTCTGACCCCATGTTACCGGTAACCATTTGACCAGAGTTCAACCCTATCCTATGCTGCATGCTATACACTATATCAGGCCAGTCATTTTCTTTTTGCCATTTATTTCGAAGGTCATCTAACCTGTTTCTCATAACAAGTGCCGTTGAACAAGCTTTTTTTTCTTGGTCTTTAACTGGTGCAGGTGCACCATAAAACGCAACAATCGCATCACCAATATATTTATCTAATGTTCCTTGATGCTCTAACAATACGTCTGTCATCTCAGTTAAATATTCATTCATTAGCTTGACCATTTTCTCTGGTTCTAATTTTTCTGAAAAAGTAGAAAAATTTTGAATATCACTAAAAAATGCAGTATGATAATCCTGGACGCCTCCTAATTCTGGTGCTTGTTTTTGTTCATACATTTCATCTATTAAGTCTGGTGATATATATGTTCCAAAAGTTTCTTTTAGAAACGTCTTATCTTTTTGCTCATGCAAAAATTGAAAAATAACATTACTCCCATATGTTAAAAAAATACCAGCTATTGGTGCGACTATCGGCATTACATACGTTTTACCTGGTTCAGGAAGACGAACTAAAAGGCTATCATAAAAATATTCATGAATTGAGTTTGGTATTATACTTGATATCATAGTTTTAAGCATCCATAAAATATCATTAGCAAAAAACCCCAAAGCTAAACCAACATAAATTCCAATTTCTAAAATTATGATAAACCCTGCTAAAATAGGATGAACATCAAGCTTCCTAAAAATGATGTATGCAATAACACATAAAAAAGAAATAACCAAAAAATGTACTGATGGATAAAACCTACCATCAACCAAAAGTCTTGTAATGCGAGATCCAAAAACACTAATATAATTATTGTGCAACATAGTTTGAATTGCATTTGCATGTGTCTCCATACCTGGCGTATCCTGCGTCTGGCCTAAATAATTATAAAAGGGTGTCGATTTGACATCATGCAATACCTCCACAGATGCACCAATAATGACAATCTTATTATAAAAAGGTGATTTTGTAACATCAAAATTTGAGCCAATCCCCATTATTTGCATCATTTCAATTCTCTCATTATCGTCTTCAATAGCTAATATCCAATCCGGTATTTCTCCAGGTATAAATTGACTCATCCAATCTAAATCATTATCCCCAGGCAATTCAAACTCTCTTGTATCAAGTATTTGATATAAAGAAAACCTTGGGAAAGTATTCCACGGGGGATAATCAGTATTTGAAAGCTTATAACCTGATGGCGGACCATAATAATTCACTAAAAAATTATTGGTTTTCCCATGAGCCGGTATTGATAAAGGACCGAACTTCCATAATAAGTTTTCTCTTTCCCAAATTAGCTCTGTAGTGTCAGCTATCCCATAATACTGTTGTACACAACTCAGCCCTAATGTAAAATATGGTTTGCTCCTTTCTATATCATCATCAAAAAAACCAGCAATACTATATTCTCTTGAAAAATTATCTATATCTTTTATATCATTAATAAGTCCAGTACTAGGATTTGCTTCCATAATCAATTTTACTGGTTCAGCAATATATTGAGATGGCGTTGTCAATGGCTCACGTACCATTTTTGTATTCATTACAACTCGAGTTCCCTTTAAATGTGCATTTCTAATAGCATCTGAAAAAATCACATCTCCATGACCGGGGATATGCTGCCTTAAATCTGAAGGCCAATTATTACTAACGTTTCTTAGATATGTTGATCGCGCATCTGGGGAATCAAATTGTATATCAAAACCAACAACCTTAGCACCGGCTAAGGATAAATTATTTACTACTTTTGCCCAAATGTCACCTCTTGGATATGGCCATATAATATTACCCTCTGAAAGTATACGCCATGTCTCATCATCTACATCAACAAGGACAACATCTGTTCCTAAATTAATAACTGTCGAGTCAGAAGCTCTCCACCCTGTTAATGGACCACGAACATAATTAAATCTATAATCATATGTTTTTAATTCTAAAAAATCAAAAAAACCCAGCCAATGCATTAAACAAGTTAGTAGAATTGAACCTAGAGTTAAACTCAAGTCAATTTTATGAGCAATTATATAATTTTTAATACGTTCCATCAGAACCTATAATTCATTGAAAAGATCAAACCAGAATTACTTGTAGACCAGATTTCACCTCTATTATCAGTCTTTCCATCATTATCATTATCTATTCCGTCATCCTCATTTGCTTTAATTCTATTTAACCTCATATTACTTTTTGCACTAAAAACCAAATTATTGATAATATCCCAATCAACTCCCAATTTTAATCCAACAATCTGTACAGAACTTTCATCCGTCCCATTTGTCATATAATCGGCACCAGAACTTATACGAATACTATTGTTTTTTAAAGAATAGGTGCCATTAATGCCTACTGATGTCCAGGCTATTTCATTTTTAGTCACGATAAAATTTTGATCTATCATCGGCATAAAAATTTGTGTTTTATTGAAATTTAAAACAGTACGCAATGGAAAGGGAAATCTACTTGAAATATTTGCTGAAAATGTTCTAGTATCAGATTTTTGGAAAAGAAAGTCATCTTGACGTGGACTATCTAAATATTTTTCATCTGTCGCAATAATATCTTTATAAGTAATTGAATTATAATTAACTGCTATCGTATTACTTATTGGTCCCAAACTACCTGGCATATTTATTGAAACTAAAGTATTTAATGCCCTGGAATCTTCTCTATTATCTTTTAAAAACTGTCCCAATGAATCGACCTCAACTGAATCCACACCATTGTTTTTACCAATTATTTGCATATTGAAAACTATCGAAGGCGCACCTGGGCCTGGTACTAATGTCGTATTCAGCATGAGGGTATTCGTTTTAAGTGGATTTAAAACGGTTTCACCTAATTTATTATCTTTTTTGCTATAGCCTACGACAAACATCAACCTCCGACCAAGAAGAGCAAGCCTATCTTTTATTGTAAACTCCCTTATATTATTTGTCATATATGGATTACCAAAAGTATAAAACTCTGGTCCAACTTGCTTGTACTCTACCAATAAATTATTTAAAGTATAACTACCCTTTAATCTTACATGTAAAGCAGAGGATGGCATGTTAATTATAGCCCGAAATGGATTTTTTTGCATTGTCACTGGATCGACTGGAGAAAAAGGAGTCATAAATTCATTAATTGTAAAAAGATTTTTATAATCATCAGGATCAGGAACGCCATCTAATGAAACATCTAAAATCTTACCGTCTTTTAAGCTATCTAACTTTGTATCAAGCTCATCTAGTGTTAAAGGGCCATTCCAAATATTATTATTCGTCAAACTATAATTCCATGCTAATTGAAAAATAATATTTCTATTATCTAATGCAGTCTCAAAATTAAAACCAGCCACAAAATTCTCTCTTGGTTTTACACCAACCCAATTATTTTCTGGAATCATTATTGAATCACCATTAGATAAAGATAATTGTTTAAAATCACCATACTTGTATTCACTATTATCATTAATTAATTCATTAAAAATATATGCTGAATCTAAGGTGGAGTCTATTGCAGTAAATGTAAACATTTCCTGGTCACTTATACTCATGGGCATCTCATCAAAATTGTCACGTGCCTTTAAAAAATGTAGTCCTCCACTAAATAAGCTGAAAACAGTAAATGAAAGACGGGCAGCGCTAATACTCTGAGGGAATGTATATCCAGTCCTATTCAAATTAAAGATTCTACTTCCATCAGGGTTAATCTCAGTATTGTTCGCTAAGAATATATATCCACCATCTACTTTACCACTTTTGTAGTTTACTTGTTCATTTAAATTACCATTAACGTATTGAAAGTCTAACCAAGGTAAGTCGATGTGAATATGACGCCCCCTTACTCGTTTCCCATCTAATAAAAAAGGAGATAAAGAAGGATATACATCACCATACTCTAATTTTAAATAATCAGTGACCTGTAAAGTCAATGTTTCTCTATTAAGGGGTTGAATAAAACTAGACTCCCTTGAACTATTACGATAAGAATACCTCGCTTTAATCCAACTAAGCTCACCATCTATTTTTCCATTATGCGATTGTTCTTCTATGCCAACTCCCGATGCTGAAGTATTTGAATTATTCGCCCCTATATTACCTTTATATCTAAATGACTCAGAAACATTTATCATGGCTTTAGTAATATTAAACGACCATTCAACTGGAGTAATATCTAATCCATAAGAAGTTTTAAATAACAACCTAACAAAATGAGGCCCAATAGATAATTCGGTTGGTGTTAACGTTAAAATACCATCATCCAATATAGACCTTTTGGTATAATCTTTACCATCAATCAAAACTCTATAACTAATTGTATCTACAGCCTCAGTATTAAATAAAGATACAGCAATAACAACCTCATCTGGTCTATTAATAGACCCAGATTCTGGAGATAATATCAATATATCTGCGTCAACATAGTTATCGCTCTGAATTTTATTTATTTTTGGTGCATCAATTATTTGTCGTTCGGACTTTTTACTTAAAACATTTATAAATAACGGATTTTTAAATGGATTCTCATTATTAGGAACTGATATACGTCCCCATAACTTTTTATGTAAAATTACCACATATTCTATTCCATCTGAATCCACGTTTCTGCTAGGTATGACGCCCTCCCAATTTCCATTAACATATTGCATAGAAATTTCCTGGTAACTCATTTGCCCCTTAGATCTAAAAAACAAAATACCTGATACAACTGGATCTGTAATAAATAATGTAACAGATATATTTATATCTTCCCCAAAATTAACAATGCTCGGATTTTTATGATAATATTGATTAGTAGATTGACCATGAATAGCATTATTCATGCATAATAGAGAAATAATGATAATAAACCTATTGCTGAGCAACGACATGGTTATAATTTTACTTGATTTATTTTTTATAAAAGAAAAAATTATTGATAATCAATAATAAATACTTTTTGCTCACCATTTGGACCCTCTAGATAAATCCTTAACTGCGAAGGACCTTCTTGAGATGAATCGCTAGGATCTTCTGGAATAGATGAAGCATTCGTCTCAGAAACTCCTAATTGACCATCTGGTGTAGAATTTCCAGTCATTCCAGTAGTTATCATAACCTCTTGACCAGTTTCAGTATTCACTAGACTGACCTGTCCTTCAATTCCAATAACTTGATCACCTAGTAATTCATCTACAATCATCCAAAAATCTGTTCCCTTTACAGATGCAACAGATGTAGGTGTTTGAATAACAAAGTCTACATTTTGTTTTGTAATAGACGCCCTTATTGTCCCACCATCAATATTGATTTTTTTTGATATATCTTTTGTTGTTTTTCTACCGTTAATAACAGCCTCTGAATCTTCTTTGATTTTAAGCATAGATTTATCATCAATAAATATTATTGCAACAAACCCTGATTTACCCGTTCGTATTTTATCACCATCTTCAAGAATACTTCCCGCTCTAAGATTATTGAAATCCTTTTTCCCTACCTTCATTATTTCAGCAATACCTTTTACTTTTGTCGCGACGGCAATTTTATTAGAATAGACAAAACAATTTATTAAAATAACAAATGTCAGCAGTGTTTTTCTTGAATCATAAAACATCATTATTCAACCTGCACAGATTTAATTTGATAATTCTGACTCATTATTTGTTGCAAAAGATTGGTAATTACAGATTGATCTACATTAACACCATTAACTTCTATCTGTCCATTTGGAATAAAACCTTCAAGCGATTTACCTTGCCCAAAATAATTATTAAACTCATTGGGAATAGCCTGTTGCAACATCATTAACAAGGGGTCTGTAATAACACTATTAGTTTCTATAGTTCCAGCTTGCCCAATCTTAAAAGCCGATATCGGAGAAAACATATCCTCCGAGCCAGCTGTAGTGGGAAGTGTAATTCTAACTTGCCAACAATAAATATTACCAGCATCCAATGGATATGCACCACTAAAAGGATACTGAAAACTATTTACATTATCAATTTGCCACCAATCTTCACTTTGATTAGAAGGAAGAACTCTCTGGTCTTGAATTGCATCTTCAAGTCCACTATGAATGTCAGAATTAAATTGAGCAACTCTAATATATGTCTCACATCCTGCACAAGGGGGACCAGAAGACCATTGAAAGATAGGAAAGCTGGTGTAGAGCAAATTATCTGTTGTATCACTTAATGCTCCTCCAGGATATTCTAAAGTAATAGGAACTTGAGATTGGATAACAAAAGTTTTCGAATCATCAAATACCATTGACAAATTATTTTCATTTACCCCAGCAAATATCGAAACACTAAAAGTATATTGACCATCAGATAATTTTCCACTTGTTAATATGGTTTGCATAATTGCTTCAGATAAAGCTGGGTCTAAAACATCAATTAATTGACCCTGTAATTCAATTTGGTTTCCAGAATTGTCACTAACATATGTTAATTCAGAAGATAAATCTCTATTATCAAGATATAAATCATCTTGTATTATAAATGGGTCTGTTTCAACTTCTACAATTGTAGCTTCATTATTAATACCCAAGCCAGGACTTATAATACTAGCTCTAAATCGTATTTTTAGATAGATAGGATATATGTTTGATTCAATTGAATAATTAAATATTTGAACATTAGTCCCACCAGTTCCAACATCAAAACTACTAACATAGTAGGTTGCATATTCATATATCTCACCTTGAACATCTACATCCAATGACTGAGATTGAAGACTACTAACGATAGATATTATAATAGCAAAAATTGTTATTGATTTCTTAAAATACATAATTTGTTTATATGTTAACCATTTCAATTTAATATGTACTCTATAAATAAAAAACTCTTCTTATAAAGAAGAGTTTTTTAAAAATTCCCGGCAACTTCCTACTCTCCCACGC
>CEOP01075603.1_pt1 | contig 34997 bp, 26 predicted proteins | sample 361301 | NCBI WGS metagenome assembly CEOP01 (sample SAMEA2619548, study PRJEB7988) | marine metagenome | biome: marine biome (ENVO:00000447); feature: deep chlorophyll maximum layer (ENVO:xxxxxxxx); material: "saline water (ENVO:00002010), including plankton (ENVO:xxxxxxxx)" | depth 55 m
CGGCCGAGCAAGGCCTCAATGGAATCGCACTGCCTAAAATCCAAGATCTCCGAGGTCGACGTCACTGTTCATATTGATTCTGACTGGGAAAGCCAACGACACCCCACTCTCATCAAATCGTCGAAGAATTTCACCGACAAAGAAGGACTTTGACGGACGCATCTTTCGAGCATTATTGACATAATATCGGATTTCCATGATAACTTCTTGGTCCCCGAAATCGCGCATTACAACCTCTGGCGGTTTCGGCGTCTTGCTGATATCAGGATGATTTTCCGCAATATCTATGATGATTTCTTCAGCTTTCGATACATTAGACCAGGTAGGAATCAGTCCCAGCCTAATCCGAACGCGTAATTCCATGTCGGCACTGTGGCTGAAATTTGCTACTGTATCATTGGTCAGCAATTTGTTGGGAATAGTTAGCATCACCCCATCAGTAGAGCGCACGACCGTGGTACGCAGGCCAATTTCGATAACATCACCCCAACTACTGTAAATGCCACCGAGCTTCTTTGGCAAAAGTATGCGCTCACCTTCTCGGAACGGTCTGTCGACGATGACGAATATACCCGCAATGATATTCTCCATGGTGTCCTGAGCGGCGAAGGCGACAGCCAGTCCAAGAATTCCCAATGCAGCGACGATGCCGGTCACATTGATGCCCAATTCATTTGCAGCGGTGAGGATTACTAAAGCCCACATCAACAGAACGGCGATTCGAAAAATAAAATTTTCAAGGGCTTCGTCGAACTCGGTTTTGTCAAATAATCTGCGCAGATAGCGCTTGGCGATACTGATAAGCGGAATGCCGATTACGAATATGATCAGTGCCGAAACCGGAGCAGTGGCAAGTATCTCAGTCGCACAGGTATATGTTGGTTCAAAGCTAGTGGGAAGGGCACCGAGGCAACTCATTGTGAGTCCCCCGGTACAGGCGGCTCAATAGCCTACCCTTCCGATTACGGATGGAAGAGGAAAGCAGCCCCAAGAATCACATAAGCGCCCAGTAGCATCGCCCCTTCCAACCAATTCGATTTACCATCAGCAGCAATCAAATTCGCAATCATAACAGCGCAGAACACTGCGACTGTCTCGAGCATACCAAACTCGAAAGTCAACTGCACACCCAATAACCAAGAGATGAGAACCATCAGCGGGGCGACAAAGACAGCGATCTGTGTCGAGGAGCCGACGGCGATGGCAAAAGATAGATCCATCTTGTTTTTTCCAGCAACTGTGACAGCGGTAAAATGCTCAGCTGCATTACCAAATAGTGGCAACAAAATCACGCCGATGAAGAGATGAGGAAGCCCCACATCGGCGGCGGCGGATTCGACTGAATGCACCAAAATCTCAGCCATCCAAGAGACTAGTACTGTGGCGAGAACAAGTAGGATTATGGCATCGCGTTGGGTCATTTCGGGAGACTCGTGATGTTGTCCCTCGGTGGCGAATAGATGCGCGTGTGAACGGAATTGGAAGTAGAGGAAAAGGCCGTACAATCCCAACAAAATTATTGCTGCAATGTGACTTAGATTCTCTACACCTCCCCCATCATAGTCTCCACCAACAGATGAGTGGAAAGCGGTTGGTACGATGAGCACGACCACCGCTAGAAGTAACAGACTGCTATTGGTACTGACTTGCGCAGAGGAGAATTCTTGCTCTTCGAAATGGATTCCACCCCAGACAAAGGCGAGCCCCATGACGAGGAGGAGATTTCCGAGGATGCTTCCAATCAGGCTCGCTTGTACGAGGTGGATCATGGTGTTCGCGGTATCACTACCCACTCCGGCGGTGTATGCAGCATAGATAGCGAGCCCAGCAATTATCATCTCTGCAGCATTTCCGAAGGTAGCGTTTAGCAGCCCCCCTAGTGATTCGGAGGTACGTAGGGCGATTTCTTCAGTTGCACGACCCATCAGGAATGCGAGCGGCATGATTGCTACCATCGAAGCGAAGAAGGCGGCTGTTGAGTCATGTGAGATGTATGCGTAATACCAAGTAATAGGCACGGCAAGAAGTAGGAGATTCAGCTTGGTTTTCTTAGGTGAAAATGCTCCTAATACACTCAGGTTTGTCGATTGTGTTCCGGTTGCATCGGCGGTCGCGGGCTCACTCATGGTCATGCGCGTGCGCGATTGATGGGTCAATGTTGCGTCGGCCTCGCGATGCGTTCATGGGTTCCCGACCAACCCGAGGCAACGTGGTCAGCACCTTCCGACTCGCCCTCGCCGGTACACCCGGCACTGGCAAGACGACTGTTGCAACGCTTTTGTCAGCAGCTGGATTTGGTATCATGACAATTGAGGAATTGGCACAATCGGCCGGCGCTTTAGGCGAGCTAGACCCGAGTGATGGCGCTCGCCCAGTCGATCTCGATCTGTTGATTGAAGCAATTGCTGATTCTTGGGAATCGGCTCCTGCCTCGTCGGAAATAATCGATGGACACCTTTCGCACCACCTCCCCGCTGACGCTGTCGTGGTGCTCCGCTGCAACCCAGCAACCCTGCGCGAGCGGCTCAGCGAGCGTGGTTATTCAGCAGAGAAAATTGAGAGCAATGTCGAGTGGGAATTGCTTGGCGGGGCTTGGAACGAGCGCGAGGGAGATTCACCTTGGTCGGAGTTCGATACGACGACAGAAGATGTGGACTCCGTTGTCAAGTCGATTCTTGCATGGATTTCAGATGGCTTCAAACCGGCTAGCCCTGAGGGCGTAATCGACTGGATAGCACGGATGGATGACTGATGTTCGAGAAGATGCGTGACACCTGGACAAAGGCGGTCCAACCCCTCGTGCTGCGAATGGGTGACCTAGACCCTAGCGTTCTCACGTGGACTTCACTGGTTATTTCGGTCGTCTCGTTCTACTTGCTTGCTGTTGCTGGAATGGACAGCGACGGCGCGATGATGATTATTGGCGCTGTAGTACTGGTGCTGATTGCTGGTCTTTTCGACGCGCTCGATGGAGCTCTTGCTCGGCATCAAGGAACTGATGGCCCGTATGGAGATTTTCTTGATCATACAATCGATCGCGTCGTCGATGTTGGATTGATTATCGCCATCGGCTACAACACAGCATTCGTCATTGACCCGCTGGCGGGTTGGGCTGCTGCTTTGCTCACCTTACTAGGATCATACATGGGAACTCAGGCCCAATCGGTCGGCTTGGGGAGATTGTATGGTGGATTCAGCCGTGCCGACCGTCTTGTGGTTACGCTTGCTAGCCTGATTTGGGCTGCTTGGCAGGCCGGCACCGGCGGTGCTGGAATCGATATTTCCACCGCCCACGAGTATGCTCACTGGGCACTTCTTGGAAATGCTGAGCTCAACGGAATGACACTTGCAATCGCCGTCTCTTTCTGGGGCGGTGTCTACACCTTCGTGGTGCGATTCATTGAGACACGAAAGCAACTTCTGGCTCAGTGATTGAGGGGTTGACAATGGGCCCTTCGGGCCCAATCGCTACGGCAAGCATTATCCTTGCTTCAAGAGCCAGCGATTCGTATGAAGCACCTAATCGATCGCGTATTGGAACTTCAGGATGGGGAAGAACCACCGGGCGCTCCGGTCCAGACTGAGTCCGATCCTGAACTCAAGACATTACTCAAATCACTGCAACCACGCATCCGTGTCTTCGGTTGTGGTGGCTGCGGTTCCAACACTGTGGCTCGGCTAGAATTGGAAGGTCTGTTCGATGGCGAGTACGTTCGTGGAATGGCCATCAACACCGACGCCCAACATTTGCTTAGAGTGGGCGTCGACAACAAGGTGCTCATCGGTAGAAGTGCCAGAGGCAGAGGAGCGGGTGGCGATCCCGAGAAGGGAGAGCAGGCCGCCTTCGAATCAGAGAAGGCTCTCAAGAAAGAGGTCGCCGAATGTGATTTGGCTTTCATCACCGCCGGTTTGGGCGGAGGCACAGGCACAGGTTCGGCGCATGTGATTGCTCGTTTGGCGCGTGCTGAGGGTGCGCTGACTATTGCCGTAGTGACCTATCCATTCCTATCAGAGGGCGCTCTACGACGTCAGAATGCTGAGTGGGGGCTCGAGCGATTACGTGAGGTGTGCGACACGGTCGTTGTTCTTCCCAATGAGCGGCTTCTAGAGGTTGATGGTGTACGAGATTTACCTCTCGATGCCGCCTTCCGAGTCGCCGATGAATTACTGATACGATCTATCGCTGGTGTATCTGAAATGATTGCGAAAGAGGGTGTTGTGAACCTCGACTTCCAAGACCTTCGTTCCGTAATGGAGAATGGTGGTGGAGTCGCAATGATTGGACTTGGTGAGGCGAGTGGCGAGAATTGCGCTGAGCGTGCTACCGATGAAGCGCTCGAATCGCCGCTACTCGAGATCGACATCTCGGATGCTCGTGGCGCGTTGGTCAATGTTGTCGGGGGGCCTACGCTCTCGCTTGGTGATGCGGAGCGCTGCGCTCAGTTGATTCGCGACCGAATCAACCCCTATGCGAGGATTATCTGGGGTGCAACTACCGATCCATCGATGGGAGATGAAATCCGTGTGTTGCTCGTGCTGACTGGAGTCAAGTCCGAGCAAATTCACGGCGCGGCGCTGCACACACAGATGCGTAACCTGCGCAGCCGTACTGTCGAATTCGTCAACTGATTCCAGCCCAACCTTTGGGAAATGGATTCAGCTGCTCTTACTGAGCCACTGCTGACGAACCCCTTGGGGTTCGCCCGGCGTGCTTAAAGAGGGGTGGTTTGTCGCCGGGTCGCTGTAGAGGGAGAGCAATGGCTATGGAGAACTCAGACATCGGGGCCATCGAGCAAACTGCACAGAGACTGCAGGATGATATCGAGGAGCGCGTACGCCGCGTTCAGACTGGATCGATGGCACGTATCCTGAAGATGGCTCGCAAGCCATCCAAGCAGGAATTCCGCCAGACTGTCATCGTCTGTGGTATCGGAATGTTCATTCTCGGTGCTATCGGATTTGGTATGCTCTGGTTGATGGACAATGTCCTGCCTGACTTCTTCTCATGGCTTACGAACTCCTGAGGTGAGAAAAATGTCTGACGCATTCGTAGTCTATGTTCGCCACGGCGAGAAGGTCCTAATCATGCAGCGAGCCGATGAGGTCGCTGACTTCCCCGGCGCTTGGGATGGTATCTATGGTGCCGGCAATCCCGAAGATATCGATGCCGTAACCGCTCGCGTAACCGAGTGCACCGGCATTCCTGCTGAGTCACTCGAGCACGTTCGCTCCGGTCCTGCTCGCGGTCTCGCTTTCGGCAACCGCCTGAACGACGTTACCCCTCTACTGTTCATCTCTGACAGCGAGGAGGTCTCATCTCGAACCATCTACAAGAATTTCGAATGGGTCGACCCGGCCAATATCGAGAATTACAAATCCGATACGTCCGAGGGGACGGGGGCAGTTCGCTATGCCATTCCTCAGATTGGCGCAATGTATGGAGACGTCGCTTCTTTCCTCTACATCCTCAAGACTAGCATCGGTCAGGAACAGAACGTCGCAAAGGAGATTCGCGCCCGCCTCTCAGGAACCGGGTCACTCAAGGATATCCAAGACGAGATCTTCGGAGTCCTAGTCCCTGGCCACGTGCGTGGCTACATCTTCGTCGAAGCCTCCGCCGTGCACCACGTCGAGAAGCTCATCGGAATGGTCGGTATGACCACGACCCGCCTGAAGAATTGCCGCAAGGTGCTTCCAGGCGTGTCACCTCTCGAAAACACACTTTCCTATCTCGAGCCAAAGGCGGCTACCGCCGGCATCGAAGAAGGTTGTATCATCGAGATCAGCGGTGGCGCTTTCAAGGGCCAATCCGCCCGCGTCATCCGCGTTACAGAATCCAAAGAAGAGGTCACGGTCGAGCTCTTCGATGCAGCTGTTCCAGTCGCTCTGACCGTGCGCGCTGACCAAGTAAGAGTCACTCAGCGCGTCGAATGAGCAAAAAAAGGAGAATCAGGAGGCCCGTCAGCACGCTCAAATAGAGAGAGTAGGTCGGCGGGTCGCTTCAATAGGGGGTATCATGTATGTCAGCGCGAAACGAGACTCCTCACGTGATCATACAGACCCTCGGTCTGAAGAAGTGCAACGGCAGCTGGGATGCCTCCACTGAGAACCTCTCAATGGAGCAAGTCAAGCAGGTCGCTGAGAAGCAGAAGGACCGCTTGACCGGTTCATCTCTTTACGCGCGCTCGCGTGAGATCATGGGTACCTGTGTGGCAATGCGCGTCAAGGTTGAGGGCATGGAGCCCAAGGCCGCTCTACAAGCAATGGAAGAAGGGAGATTCAACGAACATTTTGAGTGAAATATCACGAATTGCGGGAGAGGGGAACCTCGCTGACCGCAGAGGTGAGGAATATGAGAGAAAACATCCAAACAGCGATTGAAGAAGCCCTGAACAGCGCTCCTGAGCGCAAGTTCACTGAGACCGTCGAGTTCTCGTTTAACTTGAAGGACATTGACCTGAAGAACCCAGCAAACCGTATCCAGGAGGAGATCCGTCTCCCTGCAGGTCGCGGTAAGCCGGTGAAGATTGCAATGTTTGCTGGTGGCGAGATGGCTACCAAGGCACGCGCCGCCGGAATCGATATCATCGATCCAACGACTATCGAAGATCTCGGTGGAAATCGTCAGAAGGCTCGTAAGCTTGCGAATAGCATTGATTTCTTCCTCGCTGAAATCCCACATATGGGAACTGTCGGTCGCTTCCTCGGTGTGGTTCTCGGACCTCGCGGTAAGATGCCTCGACCAGTTCCACCTACCCTTGACCCAGCAATGATTGCTGCCGGTCTGAAGGATACTGCAATCGTGCGCTCGCGCGATAAGATGACTTTCCACAGCCCTCTCGGCTCTCGCGAGCAGAGCGTCGATGAATTGACCAACAACGCAATGGCAATCTGGACTCGTGTCACAGGTAAGCTCGAGCGCGGTACTGGAAATATCCGCTCTTGCTACGTCAAGACCTCGATGGGACCCTCAATCAAGATTGAGGTGATTCAATGATTGATGCTAAGGTCGCTCCATGGAAGCGCGATCGCGTCGGAGAACTCGCCGCGATTCTGTCCTCCGATGGAGTTCTGGGAGTCGTCGACATTGGCGGCGTCCCAGCCAAGAACATGCTCAGCATGCGCAAAGACCTCCGCAACAGCATGAGTATCACGATGGCCAAGAAGACGCTGATGCGCCTCGCTTGGGAACAATCTGGCCGCCCTATGGGCGACCTCGACACTCTACTTGATGGCGCAATCCAGCCGGCCATCGTTCACACAGACTCAATGAACGCCTTCCAACTCTTCTCAGAATTGGAGAAGACCCGTCAGGGCCGTGCAGCTAAGGAAGGCGAGGTATCTCCAATCGACATCGTCGTAGAGCAGGGACCAACCGAGTTTGGACCAGGTCCAATCGTCGGTGAATTCAACGCCGTGGGAATTCCCGCGAAGATCGACAAGGGCAAGGTTGCTATCCAGAAGACTACGACTGTGGTCGAGCAAGGAGAAACGATTTCTGCTGACCTTGGAATCATGCTCGCAAAGCTTGGAATCAATCCGATTGAGATTGGTATCATCCTTACCGGAGCGATTGAGGACGGCTTCCTATTCGAAGCCGACTCGCTCGACATCGACACTGAAGAATTCCGCACGGACATCATCACAGCGACATCAGGCGCCTTCAATCTCGCCTGCAACATCCGCTGGTTCTCTTCACAGACAATGCCGACCCTCCTGGCCAAGGCCAGCGGAGAGGCGACATCTGTCGCTGTGGAAGCTGGCATCACCAACGATGTCACGATTCCACTGTTCGTATCGCGCGCCAACGCGCGCGCGCTGGCCCTCGCGGGCCAGCTAGATTCCTCTGCGCTTGATGACGAGCTGGCAGCTGCACTCGGTGCTGCTGCTAGCGCCGCCACCAGCGCACCCGCCGCAACCTCCGATGCGGCAGACCCAGCCGAGGAAACTCCGGCTGAGGAGGAAGAGGAGGAAGAAGAGGAAGCCGAGTTCGGTGGACTAGGCGATCTCTTCGGCTGAAAAAAATAGGTGAGAAAAATGGAATACGTATATGCTGCAATGCTTCTGCACTCCGCAGAGAAGGAAATCGATGAAAACGGTGTGAGCTCAGTTCTGAGCGCCGCTGGTGTGGATGTTGACGGTGCTCGTGTAAAGGCACTCGTCACTTCGCTCGGTGATGTTGACATCGGTGAGGCAATGGCGACTGCGGTCGCTGCGCCTGTCGCCGCTGCCCCAGCTTCTGCTGGCGGCTCTGCCGGCGCTCCTGCTGCTGAGGAAGCTCCAGCTGAAGTAGAGGAAGAGGAAGACGACGCCGGTGGCTTCGAAGGACTCGGATCTCTCTTCGGTTGAAGCGCGAAGTAAGCGAGAACACTACCCTGCAACCACCGCCTAGCGGTGGCTATCAGGTCGTGCGGACGCTGGCCGCTCTAACGGGCGGATGCCGCGGGACTGCTCACCCTTCCCTCGTTCAGGCCTCACGACACGCGCACCAACCGCTAAGGCCGATTGGTGTGACCCCTCGACATGGTCGGGCGTCTTCTTGAGATTCCTGTCTCGGTGACACCGACCGATGCCATCCGCGCTCTGAGATTAGTCGGAGAGTCGCGCGGATGGTCCATGCGTCGCTTGGAAGAGTCTCGCATGGTGCATCGTTTCGCCATCATTATGCCACTTTCACGGATGACACGAGTCCTCGGTATCGAGGTACTCGAAGGCTCGGCTCGAGGACTGAGCCTGCGAACTTGGTCGAATGTACCCGGCTCAGCTGGCAGAATCACTTGGATCTCGATTGAAATCCCACCTCATCTCGAAGGAGAAGAGTGGAAATCTATTCTCGATGAATGGAGTTCTCGACTTCCCCGATGCCCATGGCAATGGACATTCGGGGAAAGGTCGATCATCGGCTTCCTATTACCCGAATACCGACGATCTCGCGTCCACTTTGGACGCGAAGGAATCGACGTCAAGCAATGGACAGAAGCGCTCACGGAAGAAGAATGAGTCCGCTTTCGAGCGCTTCTGACTCAAGCCCGTAGGCTTCTTGATAGGCTATTGCAGGTACCCAATGGCGAGCAAGATGGACTTCGAGAGTCTGATCGACACCCCGCGTAAGCAGGCTATGCTCGGCATTTCAATCGCCTTCATGATTGTCTTTCCACTCTACTTCCAAGTCATGCCCAGCCTCATCGATGATGACCTCTTGGCTTCCTCATCAGGTGGAGGGGCTCGTGGAGGATGGGTCGTTACGTTCAACGAGGTTACCATCGAATTGAGTGAATCGGTGAACCTCGGCGACGGCGACTCTCACGACTCATTCTTCGACGTCGAGAGTGAATTTTTCATCGGTTATGTCGAAGTCTTTGTGACTTGCAACGATAATGACGATCCAGGACCGGGATTCTCAGATTCAGTCGATGGTACTAGCGATGTGTCTGGAGTAGACGGCGAGTTTGATGATCAGAGTGACTCTGGAACTTGTGGTGGAGGCAATTCAGGATTCACTATGGGTTGGGATGTGACGAGCAATTACACCGGTGAGTCATATCAGATTGAGGATGTCAGCGAGGGTGATATTCGCGCCGAGTGGAACGATGGCGGATTTGGACGTGGAACTTGGGCACTGACGATTACTGCTGATATCAGTGCCCCGCCGGGAATCGGAGGCTTTGTCGATAGTAACGAGGATTACGATATCACTTGGACGGCTGTTACTTACGAGGTCGTGCTCGAGCCGATCGTCGATCTGTGAACGGCTCAAGACTTGGCGTGAATTCGGATTACATCGCCGTTTTGGACTTCATGCTCAGCTCCAATAACACGACCACTGCGAGCATCAGTAGCGCGAATGAAGCCGTCTCCCAAGTCACTGTGAACCGCGTAAGCTAGTCCCTTCGCCGTGGTTCCTTCTGGTATGAGAATCGCATCGGGCAGGATGTTACCTTCGCCATCGACCCAATGAGTCTCATCCTGCACTGGATATGCAACTCGTCGGTCGAGTCTATCGAAGACAATGTCACCGACGAGACCGACTAAGCCTCCTCCAGACCATCTCGAGAGTGATTCACCGATCGAGGACAGCGCCATTCGCTGGGCCTCGGAGAGTTTTGCTTCGCCCTCAGCACTGATGGTGAATCCACCACCGGGCCGGTGCTCGATAAGGCCAGCCACACTTGCCCTGCTAAGCGCAAGTTCGGCTTCAGCACTGGTCGGTACGAGGATTCCTCCTGCTGATTCAACGATTTCCGCTAGATTAGCCCACACTCCATCATTAGCTCGGTCGGCTTTGTTAGCTGCCACGCAGATTGGGAATAGGGCGGCTCTAACCGTCTTCGCGAGTGTAGTCAACTCCGCTTCCCCCCATGACCATGGCACTCCAGCATCGGGGTGCTTCGAGCCTACCGCTGCGATTCCGGCAGTAACTTGTAATTCACTAGCACCGATACCACTCAATTGATCGTGAAGATAGGTAGTGAGGGCTTTCTCTCCCTCTGATTGAACACGGCGAGCACCGCGCTGCCAACTCGATTCGATGATACCCCGAATCCATGCATCCAACTCACCGAGCAGGAATTCGTGCTCCTCGACTGGATCAGAACCACCCTCGCCGACCGGATTACCCTCAAGATCGGTCGAACCAGATACATCGACAACTTGGATTAGCGCATCACAGCGTGCGAGATCGGAGAGGAATTGATTTCCTCGCCCACGCCCTTCGTGAGCGCCGGGAACCAGTCCGGCCACATCGACAAGAGTCACTGGAACCAATCGATTGTGGCCGACGCAAGAACCTGTGTTTGGTGTGCAAATGCTACCCCCTCGAGGGTCGTCAGAAGTTGTTTTCTCAAGCCTTCCATCAGACTCACGTTTAGCACGCATAGCCGCGCAAGCACACGGTTCCCTCAGTGGAATCCACGATACACCGACATTCGGCTCGATAGTTGTGAATGGGTAATTGGCGATGTCCACAGGAGTCTGCGTCAAGGCAGAGAATGTCGTGGACTTACCCACATTTGGCTTGCCGACCAGTCCAATCCTCATGTCATCCCTCGTTTGCAACAAGGAGGCTTACCCCTCAACTTGACGGTCTGACCTTCCGGAATCAACCGACTCAAAGGTCGGTCGCCGAACCAGCCTCATCCGATTCACCGACCGGCACGATGACAGTGTCCATTCCAGCGCCAGAGCCCAAGATTCGAGCCACCGTCGTTGGCGAAGCGAGATTGTAACTATCCACCTGGATGCTCGAAGCGCCCTCATCACCCTCTCCAACGATTTGCCCACGGAATAGTCCGCTGACCATGTTCATGCAGTGCAGAATCATTGCGATTACTACGAAGTAGAATATTACCGAGCCAGCCACAGCCAAGTCGTGAGCCAGGCTCGACGGATCAAGAACGCCAGCATCGAGTAGAGCAATATCGATGGCATTCGATGTCAGAGTCACCATCAATCCCAGTAGCACGCCGCTCGACATCAGCCAGAAAGCGGTTCGGGCGCGGCTAGCCGAAGCTAACTGGCGACCAGTAATCGACGGATACAGGGCTAGAGCAGCACCGAAGTTCAGTGGCACTAAGACAGCCCAACGACCCATTTCATCGATGGTTCCAGCAATACCAGTTAGAGCATCGGTCCCGGAGACCGAATCTGTCTGAACAAACAAGGCCCCAACGAAGACAGGAATCATCGCTATAACACCGAGATTCATTTCAGCCAAGCCTGCCATATTTGGGTTGGCGCCAGAAGAATTACCACCGCGCATCGTCAACATTGCATTAGCGCAGAAGGCAATCACTGGAATTGCAGCTAACGCCAGCAAGAAACTTGAGACGACCATGTCGCTCTGACCCATTGCCATCTCGCCAGCATCGAGACCGAAGAGGTCCGCAACTAGCGAGCCTTCACGAGATCCCAGAGGCTGTAGAGTGAACAAGCCGCCGAATAGAGTGGCACCGACTAGTGAACGTGACCACAGAGCATTGCCGCTCGCCACACTCGTAGCATAGAGTACTACACCAGCGGTTGAGAGGAAGAAGAATCCACCAGACTGAATTCTATACATCAGCCACTGGCCATCGCCATCGGTGATAGCACCGGTGGCAATTCCTGCGATCAGGTTGAACGATTCAGACATCAATCCGAAGAGAATCAACCAAGCCGGTAAAGAGATTGAACCCGAACGATTGGCGAGTGTCAGTAGTTGGTTGATTACGATTGCAGTAATAGCCAGAATATGGATGCCTGTGCCGATAATGAGAACCTTGACTCCCAGAATTACAGGGTCGTGCGAGCCGATTATCATCACTGCAACTGACCCTGAGTAAAGGAAGGAGACGAGAGTACCGTTACGCTCACTCGCCAAATCAGTTCCTAGCAACTTGGGGAGAATGTGCAGACCGCAGCCGATAATTGCCATCGTGACTCCACCGAAGGCAGTCACGGCCTTGCCGGTAGCAGCAAGTGTCTCGGCGGTCGGGTCATATCCCCAAGCACTGAGTGAGTGCAGAGCAGTAGGGTCGTGAGCAAGCCAAAAACCCTCGAAGGTGAATAGCCCACCGAGCATCAGCCACAGGGCTGACTGAACAATCCATGCTCTTGCTGCAGAGCCTGAACGGCCCTCGACTAATTCGATTCCAGGGCCGAGAGCCTTCTCGAGCATGAACATCCCCATGCCACGGGCAACGTCAGAGAAAATCCACAGTCCACGATGGACGAGGAGGTAGAAAATGAGGGCGCAAGCCCAGAAAACTGCTAAGGTTGAGAGTATCGAATCCATCACAATCACCTCACTCGCGAGTGGCCTCCGTAATCATCGTAGCCAGAATCGCGAAGATTCCAAACATCGCTCCAAGGATGAAAAACCAGATTCCGCCGGTAAGTGCACCAAAGGTTTCGAAGTCGGAAATCACGGGGTAATTCTGACCTGGGTAGAGGATACTGAAGACCACCATGAAGATGAGAGCGGAGACCAATGCTCCGACTAATATCACCCTTGAAGCCGCAGGTTCGTTATCGCCTTGTAGGAATCCGTCGTCATTTGCCATCGAGACACCACTTACCCACAATACTTCGTGGACGGGCTGACCACCATAGATTCGCCCTTAAGCATTGGGCGAGGGACGTAGTCCCTCAACTCAGGGCGCTCGCATTAGGTCAACGCGGTTGCCTCTGCGGTCGCGCCCTGACCCTAGTGGAGTAGGGAATGTGAGATCTGAATTGATTTCTGCAGACCAGACGGCCTTACAATCGCATTCGAGTCCTTTGAATTCAGCTAGATTACGGGAGACTGAGTAGCGTTCTATTGCGGCGACCACGTGCTTATCGCAATTGCCACAATTGTGGGCGCCGCGGATTTTGCCGCCCGCAGTTGGATGAACGATGATGCGGGCGTCGTGCTCTGCGGTGGCTTCGTGGGTTCGCTGGATCATCTCGACCAGTGACCACAGCCATGGCGGGCGGTACTCTCGATTGCGGAAGAGGCGGTCGACGATGGTTCGATTTTGGATGTTCATCGGGTTGATCGATACTTCGTCGGAGAGCGGCGCGACTTCGATGAGCCACTTTGAAGTGTGTTCGAGGGCGTCGCCCTCACTCATGAATGGGGGCTTGAAAATCAGGTAGGTTTTGACTCGAAGACCGTTGGTGCGGAGGTCAGCTACCGACTTGCGCCAGGTCTTCGTTGAGAATCCCTTATTGACGTGAAATCGTAGTACTGCGTCGTCGTAAGCCTCGAGTCCGATTGCAACTGTAGTGTTCGGATTGTGCTTGGCGAGGAAGGCGAGTTTCTCTGGCTTGCACATGTGTGCTTGGGCTTCGACGATGAGGTGTAGACCCATCTCGTGAGTCTCCCGCAGGACGTGTTCTTGCCACTCGACTGGATTCTCTTGGTCTTCGAAGAAGGTCCCAGAAGTGTAGACCTTGACCATCGTGCATCCTTTGAAGTCCTTGGTTTGCTTCTTTGCAGCATCCCACTGCGCGAAGAGATTGTCTGCAGTCACATCATCGCGTACGTCGTTGAAGTAGCCACAAAAGGTGCATCCAGACTTCCACCACCAAGCACATCCGCGAGTTCTGAGAATCACAGTCGCGGCTTGGCATGGCGTGCCGTCTGGCATTCGCTCAGGAGTCACATAGACTGTCGCGGGCTTGCTTGCGTCCCAAGACTCTCGACGAGATATCGATGCTGCGGTGTTCTCTGGCGCCTTGACCAAATGATGAATCTTGACGGCGGGTGAGCCGTCGCCCATCACACCACAGGCATCTCCCATGATTTATCGGCTCTGAACCCCGACTTGATTCTGACGGGTCCAATAGGTCAACCTAATTTGCCTGCTCGCATCGTAAGTGGTATGGAATCTGTTTCGGATAGTGGGGGTTCGAAATCAGAATTAGTCGATAATTTGCTCGACAAAATGAGTGCTGAAGAGAAAAAATCTCTGAAGAGTTGGTATTGGTACGACTGGGCCAATCAAGCCTTTGCACTCACTGTTCTTACCGTAGTAGTCCCCTTCCTGCTATCCAGTATGTTCAATCTAGCCACAGGGGGTGGGAAAGAGTATGCTGGATGGGAAGTTACCGGTGATGGATTCTATGCTATTGTGCTAGCAATATCTAGTATGTTTGTTGCAATTAGTAGTCCGATTCTTGGTGCTGTAGCAGATCGAATGCCGATAAAGAAGAAAATTTTGTGGATTTACACGATTATTGGCATCGTATTTACTGCATTAATGGGAATCTCACCTTTCATGGGAGAGGATTCATCGTGGAAATTCCTAGCAATCTGTTTAGTCATTGGAAATATTGGATTTGCAGGAGGGAATGTAATCTACTATGCTTTCATGCCCTATCTTGCAGATTATCGATTAATGGATCATGTTTCTAGTTGGGGATATGCCTACGGTTATGCTGGAGGTTCACTACTACTAATCGTACACTTAGTCGTCGGGACGACTGGTTTCTTTGGACTTTCCACAAGTTGGAGCCCTCCGATACTTAGCTTCGTCTTCATCACCAGTGCACTATGGTGGTTAGGTTTTGGAATGCCAATTTTCAAGAATACACCTGAGCCTGAAATTCCCAATCCCACTGAGTACGAATCTTTGACTGAAGCAATGATTGACGGATTCAGAGAAGTTGGTAAAACATTCAAGGAAATAAAGAAGTACAAAGTATTGGTAACTTACTTAATTGGATATCTTCTATTCTATGATGGCATCAATACCATTGGAGCAATGGCCTCAGCTTTTGCGGATTCGGTTCTAAGAATTAATCCGGCTATGAATTTCGTACTATTACTAATGGTCAATATCACCGCTATCCCGATGTCAGTAATAGGTGGCCGTCTGGCTTCTAAACATGGTACCAAAAAAATCCTTGGAGCTGCTCTTTCGGTTTACTGCGTAGTTGCCGTACTAGCGGTTGGATTTGCACCCCTAGATCTTGATGATGACCATGAAAGATATGATTTTCAATATGATTGGAACGAAGACGAGGGTGTTTACGAACTCTCCACGCTCTATGATAAAGGAGTAGATGGATGGGTGAGTAAAGAAGGAGCCGGGGATGCAGAATTCAGAGATAGTTTCCTCTCTTTCTTGAAAGAGGGAGAGGATGAAAGAACCTCTCTGAACCTAGAGGATGCAGGCTTATTGGCCATTGAAATGGATCAAATGACTGAACACAGATTCTCTTTCTCATTTAGTGGTGGAGAGTTGGATGAAAGCGCATCGGTAGGAGATGGGCACCCCTCAATTATTGAAGGCGGTATGGTGGATTGGTGGCCTAACTTCCTGAGAGACAATGTTTGGGGTCCCGCAGGATTTGGAGTTAACTTTCAATGGATTTTACTTGGAATGATGGTTGGAATGGTAATGGGAACTGCTGGAGCACAGGCTCGCAGTTTATTCGGCATGCTAATCCCAGCATCGAAGACCACTGAGTTCTTCGGATTCTTCGGATTTATCGGAAAAGCAGCGGCTGTATTCGGGCCATTGATTTACTTCGTAGTGTCATCTTCGATGGATAGCCGAATGGCCCTTCTCAGCATCGTCATAGTGATATTACTAGGAATGCTGATATTCCTTCGTATTGATGTTGAAGAAGGAATAAGAGTTGCAAAAGCCGTTGATGCTGAAGCTGGATTATTTCGTGGTGAAGAAAAATGAAATCGTTTGAATTTGTTCAGAATTTGTTGACTACTCTAGTCATCCCTATGTTAGCAATTGTTGTGGGAATCGCTGCTACACCAGGAGTCTGGATATTTCTTGAATTTCATCCATTAGTTGCTGAGCAAGATTACTGGATTGAAATTCTTGGTACAAGCATCCTCCTTGGATTTGGAGTTATGATTTGGGGTGTAACCTTAGTTTTGTTATCAGGGGTTCTAGGTGGCTTGACTGGCCCCCGAGTTGGAGAAGGAAGGTATCCGCTCAGATCGTTTGTTACAATCCAGTGGGCATTTTCAATGCTCTTCCATCGTATTGCATTGTTCTTCCTACCAAAACTAGTCCCCTCATTCATTGGAACATTGTACTACAGACTTTCTGGAGCGAAAATAGGTAAGGGTTGCCAACTAAACACTGAGAATGTTAACGATTGCAAATCAGTAATTATAGGGAATAATGTTGTTCTCGGAGGTTCATGCACAATCAATGCGCATCTTGTTGAAAAAGGTGAGTTAGTCATGGCTCCTGTAGTAATCGGCGATGGGGCTCTTATTGGAGCAAAGTCGACTGTGCAACCAGGTTGTAAGATAGGAGAGGGAGCAGTAATTGCCACCATGGCTGTACTGCCAAAATGGACAGTGGTCCCAGCAGGAGAAGTATGGGGGGGCATTCCTGCAAAATGCATTCGCCGCGCCGACGGTTCAAAACCGGAATGATTCTGAGATAATCACTCAACTTGCGAGACGGTTCACTCGTCGTCGACTTCTTCCTCAGGCTCGTCATCAGCAGTCAACTCATCGCCTGCTGCTTCTAGAGCCTCATCCATGCGCTCGCGGAAGGTTGCTTGCTTCAGTTCCTGCTCGCGAATCGCCTCGATGGCGGAATCGATCATATCGTAGCGGGTCTGAATCGCTGTACTGAGATCCTCGAAGAGTTTCATGTGTTGAGCATACCAATCATCGCGAGCGTTCAGTTGGCCCTTGGCGACGCGTAGTGCCTCATCGAGGTCTTCAGCAACCTCGAAAACACGGCCAAGACGAGCTGATTCACGAGTATACATCTCCTCCATCTTCTGGAGTTCTGGCTCGAGGTGCTTGACTCGCTGGGAGTTCTTTGCACCGTCGAGTTCGAGGTCACGGATTCTTACATCCTTCTCTGAGAAGAGCTCCTGCATGCCCTCCATTTCGATCTCTTTGTCGATCATCTGGCGCTCAAGGACATCGATAGTTGCGTCCTTCTCATCGGTCGCATCCTTGAGGGCTGTGTAACCCGCGTAGAGCTTCTCAAGGCGGTCCTTCTCCTTGAGGAGATCCTCTTCCAATTGGCGGATTCGTAGATCGGGGGAGACAGTGGAGTCTTCTTCGCTCATCGACGCACCTCGCTACTTCGAGACTCCGCCCCGCTTTAACTGCGGCGGATTGAATGTTCTGCGAATCCGCGGTTGGAATGCCCGACGTCTACCTCGGTGAGGCGTAGAAATCACTCACAAAGGGCTGCGACTGCTGCTGCAAGTGCTACATTGACCCGCTTTGAGTGAGGGATGTGGAGTTTCTCGTCAGGTCCATGGGCATTATTCCCTGGACCTGCCGATCCGGTGCAGATGAAGGATGCCTCGGGGAATTTCTGCTGAATCATCGCCATGAACGGAATTGTTCCACCTATCCAAGTCGCCATCGGTGGGAATCCAGTGAGGTATCGGCTAGCACTGTCTAGGGCTGCTGCAACGCCTTCGTGCAGAGGTGGAGCATGGAATCCATCGGCAGGCTCTGTTGCGTAGTAGGTCACTTCCGCGCCGTAAGGAGGGTTGGCCTCAAGAGTACTCTTGGCAATTTTCTGTACCTCTTCCGCCTTGACTCCTGGTGGGATGCGGAAACTGAGTTTGAGGTCGGTGTGAGTTCGCAATACGTTACCCGCAGTCTGCACTGGAGGCATGCCATCGGCGCCGATGATTCCGAGGGCTGGACGCCAATTGATGTCAAGCAGAATTTGGTCGGCGCCGCGTGTTTGGGGTTCTAGGGAATCAACTACTGGTAGACTCTTCCAAAGTTCGTCACCGAGTATTTCACCGAGTGCGGCAGCCTCAGCCTGAATCTTGTCTGAGATATCGACATGCATCTCTGGAATTAACACTCGACCGGTTTCGCTATCCTCAACGCGGTCGAGCAACATCCGCTGAATCCTGAACGAAGACGGTATGGCTCCGCCAGACATTCCTGAGTGAACTCCTTCGTGCGAGACCTTGACTCTGAGGTTGCCTGCTACAAGACCTCGCAGCGCCTCAGTGACCCATATGTGATCGTATGTTGGGCCACCGCTGTCGAGCACGACTATGAGGTCGGGCGAACCGAGTTCGTCAGTCAATGCCTCAAGGTAGGGTGGCAAATCGAAGGAACCAGATTCCTCACATGTTTCGATGATGAAAGTCGCCTTCGGGTGCGGTATTCCAGCCTCTTGTAGCAACCTAATCGCAGTCACGCAGAGATACCCGCCATAGCCGTCGTCGACTGAACCGCGTCCGAATAGGAATGGGTCGCGACGCACCGCTTTCAGAGGGTGCAATCCTTCTGACCAAAGGTGAGGTCGGCTCGGTTGTTTGTCCAAATGTGAGTAGAAAAGAACCTCGCCGCTACCGGTGCCTTCGATAGTAACCATCAGCACCGGCGAATGTTCTGCAATTCGATGAGTTTCGTAACTCATACCTTCGAGGCCTTGTTCATCTAGCCAACCTGTGAAGAGGTCGATTGTGGCTTGAAGCTCGCCCAATTCATCCCAATTTGGTTCAAATCCTGGTGAGAGAGCGTGGATCTCAATGAATTCCCCGAGACTAGGTAGGATCGACTGCTCCCAAATCTTCTCTGCATTCTCAACTAGGCTGTCGAGGTCGGCGGACATGGCTTCGGCTGCCCTACTGGGCAAATGGAGTCTTCCCCCCTGTCGCTTCACAACGCTTGTTCAGGTCTCGATACTTGCTTCGGTTTCACTCAGCGGTCCGCAAATCGGCAAGTCCCCCATGCTGAATGGGCACATCGCGCAAACGTGGGCTTTCGATTGAGGGAGGCGCTGGAAATCGGCGAGTGGAAGTTCTGTTGCGAGTTCCATTCGCGCCGCCGTTGCGAGAATATCGTCTATCTGGGCTTGGGCTTGTTCGAACATCTCGACCGGATAGATGACGAGACGGCCGGTGACACCGACAAGAATCGCTGGCCGCTCGACCCTTCGACGCTGCCCCTCAGGACGCGTCGCTTCCATCATCTCCAACGCTCTGTGGTACAGAGCCAATTGTAGTCGGTGGTGGCGCAGCATCTCGATTTCAGCATCGTTAGCAGGTTCGGTGGCGTGGTTACCGAGAGCGTCGAGAAGTGACCCCGAATCATCGAGGATGCTCGCAGCCTGTTCGGTCTTCAGGTCGATTGGCCTGATAGATGAAGTCCCATCTTCGTGCGATGAGCAGAGAGCCAGATCGATGGAACCATCCATGTCGATACTAGCTCTCTCGATGCCAGCCAATTGCTCGATTCCATCTGGAGTCCAGCGGGTTCTCGGAACCGTTTCGAACGAAACTGGATTGGAGATGGTGAATGGGTATTCTGTACGCAGGCCTTCGACTCGCTCGCCATCGATGACTTCTGCGCGCGTTAAACGTCCGACGAGGCCCTCTTCGATGCGTTGCAGCATCGTCGAAACTACCTGCTCGGTCTTCTCCTCGTCGACACCGCGTGGCATCAGCTCAGCGAACACCTCAGCGAGCAGGTTGCTATCACTCAGCCTGCTCTCAACTGGATTCGACCAAATTTCAGGTAAGGCCATCGAAGGCTGCTCACCATCTGGCCCAGGATTACCTATGCCGACCTCAAGTACCCTGTGAACTATGAGACCCAATTGGGTCGGCGAAGGTAGATTCGCAGCACCCTCCGTTTCGGCTAATGTTGGGCCGTCAGACTCATCCATCAGCCTCGATGCACGAGGATCTTGTTCGTCCTCCTCATCGTGTTGGTCTGTGGAAGAAATCGGGTCAGGTTTGAGGCCGCCGCGCGTCTCGAACCAATGTCTGCGCGGGCAGGCATCAATCTTCGAGAGACGGTGCGGCGCGAGGCGGATGCGAGCACCGGTCGATATCCTCGTAGTCAATTCGACCGGGGCTAAGCGAGAATCGTTTACGGCTTGATCGAGCATTGTTTGACGAACGAGCGGTGAGTGAAGCACATTCGCCTTCGAATCATCACTTCGGAAGCAATCTGGATGATGGTAAATTCTCATGCCAGGCTTTGGGTGACCCGATTTGGGGGGACGTAGCCATCCATCTTGTTGCAGACTTCCGGGGTTGAGGAATCGGTCAGCCCCCGCTCCTGAGTTGAGTGGATGAGGCTGACCATCGTCCGCTGCTTCTACCCATGGAGATTGATTCGAAGTCTCGCCGCGACGATGCGAAGCCTGCCTGAGCGATTCGGCCCACATCTGGCCAAGCGTTGTTTGAGATTCGGAATACTTCCAGTCGATTTTCAATCCGGACTCATCAATCCACTCCGTTTTCTCGGGTGAGCCAACGATGACGAGGTGTTGTTCAACACGCGTTGCAGCGACGTATAGGAGACGACGAGCTTCAGCATTTTTCCGTTTGAGAGCGATTCTTCGAGAGTGTTGCCACATCGCGGATGCTGGGTACTTATTGCCAGGCCAAGGTGCTGGATGACCCGCGAAGAATTCAGGGTTGACGATGAGTCTTGATTGATCCTCATTGGTCAGAGTCACCTGCTTTTTACTAAACAAATCAGTGACGAAAACTACCTTCGCCTCCAGTCCCTTAGAATTGTGGATAGACATCAGTTGGACTGCGTCGCGCTCAGGGGTATTCTTGCCCTCAAGCGCGCGACCGTCCTGTTCCCGCAGGTCACGTAGGCGGTCGGCGATGACGATAGGGTCGCCGCCGACGGAGTTCGAAATCAAACGTACTTCGTTGACGAATCTCTCGACATCTTGGATTGCTCCTTCTTCACAATGAGCGACGAGAAGGTCTGACTGATCGATGGTTTCATCGAGCAAATCGACAAGACGTCCAGCGGCTGAGAGATTAATCCAGCGTTGGACCAAAGCCTGCTGCCTTTCTGAAGCTGAATAATCAAGCAAGCGCGCGAGTAAATTCTCATTCCTTCCCGCCGAGAGGAAGGCTTGCAGTCTTGCATCATCCATTCCGATGAGTGAGGAGCGCGCGACCCAGGCTGCTGCGAAGCGACTACTCGGTCGCGCGATGAATTGTAGCAATCCATCGAGTTCGGCTACCACAGGTCGCCGCATCAAGCCGCCCTCACGATCGGCTTGAACTGGAATATTGTGGTCTCGGAGATGCCGTATCAGAGCATCGCGAATCTTGGAGCGACTTGCCATCAAAATCATGACATCACTGTACCGAATCGGTTCTTCAGCTGAAGGGATCACCAGCCATTCGCCGGAAGCGTGTCGGACACGGGTGTTTCTACACGCTGTCAATGTCTGAATTCGCTCAGCAATCATCATCGCTTGGCGCTCAAAGGAGTCCGGCTTACCGGGGCCGAATGGATCGATGTACGTGGTCAATTCCGAAGGAGGATCCTCGTCACCATCGTCTCTGACTGGACAAATCCATTCGAGGACGCCACGGCGGTGCTCCTTCTTCGGGGAAGCAAGCAAACGCTGTGGCAAGGCGTAGTAATCTGCGTTGGGAAAGAAGCGATGGCGATCACCGAATAGGTCCTCCCACCACTCATTCATCACCTCCAATAGATCACCATCGGTGCGGTAATTCGTAGTCAGTGAAATTTGGCCATCTCTGCGAGCATCTACCTCTTCTGGAGTGAGGGAAGATGCTCCCTCGGTCGTCTCGAAATGCACCCATCCAGTGAGATTGCGCGCGTTGGTTGCCAACAATTGCGAAGCCCGTACAATCTGACGTTCATGAGAGAATCGCGGGTCTCGACTCTGGATTCCACTCCGTAGAACTGGCTCACGGGTAAGTTCACTCAAGTTGTCAAATTCATGGCGATTGATGGCACGCAACCTCTCAGCGAATTGGCGGAATCCGGCAACTTCGGCTTGACGGAATGCGTAAATCGACTGCTTCATATCGCCGACATAACAGACTGTTGGCTGCCAATCGGTATCCGGTTCCTCTACCTCTCCTGAGCGTATTTCCCTAGGCCCCCAGAGTCGAGATAGCATACGCCATTGTAGGGGTGAATTGTCCTGAGCCTCATCGATGATGAAGGCTCGATAACGTCGCCGGATACTGCGTAAATCAGAGTGGCGGCGCTCAAGATCTGCTCTGATTTCGCTGAGCCGTCCCGCTGCCTCACCTGCCATGCTGGGCTTCTCTTCGAGTGCTTCAAGGGCTGCGAAGGCTCGGTGAATATGATCGTCACGCCATGTCATCTCATCTAACGAATCGAGTGCATCAATCACAGTTGGCGGATAGAACAAACGGCAGACTCGCGGGCAGTTAGCAAGTAGTAAGTCGCCCGCAAGCAATGCAATGTCACGATGCTCGTGAACCTCATCGCGCTCCTTCAGCACATCGACGATTCCCGTCAATCCTTTCAGCACAATACGAATATCGTCGAGGTTGCGGGATTCAGAAGCCAAATCGAATGCAAAGTCCTGCGGTGGTCGGCCAAGAGGCAGACGCTCGGGCAATATCTCAGGTAGATGTTCTAGCGTCTGAGGCGCACCTTGGGGTATACCTGAACCAATTCGTGGGTCGAGTATGAGTGCGAGGCGAGTGTGGTGACGGACGCGTTTGCCCACATGTGAGTTCATCACTTCCTTGGCACGATTGTGGCATCCTTCCCAGACGGTCTTGAGGTTCTCTTTGAAGGGATTCTTCAGAGCACTATACGAGGCAATTCCTGCGCTCCATTCGTCACTATTTGGCAACTTCTTTCTAGGGAATAGAGTCGCCTTATCCTGTAGTAATTGGGAGCCAGTAATACAAAGTAATACACGGCTCAACCAAATCAAACGTTGCCAATCTCCAGTCGGAGGACCTGAGTCAGAAAGGGCTGCCAGTACATCGATTCTTGTGCCTTGATCCCATTTACCTCCAGGGGTTAGGCCGGCCAAATTCGTTCGAGTGGCATCGACGAAATCCTCAATGATTGATTGGAAATTTGAAACAACTTCGTCGATATCTTCTGTACGAATCGAAGACATGATTCTCTCGTGAAGAAGATCCGGGTCAATTCTCTCATTTTCATCCAGTAGTCCCCGTTCACTTTCAGCAATGAAAATTGATTTCGATATCAAGGGACTGAGTATCTTCGTTGCCTTGTATCGGCCTGAATAATGTTGAGAGATGCGGTCGCGCGCTGCTAGGACAGCACCGACATCTGCAACTGGAATCCCTGCGTCGACCGCATCACCGTAGAGATTCGGTGAATTGGGCAAGCGCCAGAGGGTGTTTATGCTCTGTTCGACGATGCGAAGAATATCAGATTCAGTCACCACATCGTCGCCTAATTCGTCACCTAGCAAACTTCGGAATGGAGCAACGAGTTGATTGAAGAATGAGTCGATTGTGCCAATCGGAGCATCTTCAACCAACATCAGAAGCTGCTCGGGGAAGCCTTTGTCGGTGATTCGTGGATCTGCATCATAGCCGCCCGAGGAACCGTAGGAACCGACTCCTAAACGAGCGATTTTCTGCCTCAATTCGTCACGCATCTTATCGGCTGCTGCGACGGTGAAAGTGAGTAGAACGACCTCCCCAGGGAGCAATCCTCCCCAATCCCGCAAATCCTTGCGCTCCGCCATTGGTGAGACAATTGTGCCACCTTCAAGTCGGCGAGGTCTCTCAGGCTGAGGGAGAATTCGTGTTGCCCGCTGATCTTCTTCGAGATAATGTTGGACTACTCGTTCGACGATGGTCATCGTCTTTCCAGTTCCCGCTCCTGCGTCGATGACAATATGTGAATCGAGATTGAGCGCCAGCCGCTGGCCGGTGTTGAGCGTGATTTCATCTGAGTCCTCGCTCATCGGTCATCCCCCTTGTGTCTCACATTGCACACCGAGGTTACCGGGCAGAACTTGCACGCATCCTTGCTCGGTGTTGGGTGAACTCGACCTTCGGCCGCTCTCGCTGCGGCCGCGAGGGCTGAGGATAGTCTCTGAGCCAACCAAGCCCGGAATGGATCGCTTTTGCTCTCTGCATCCTCGTCTGGGAAGCGATATCGAGAGGGTGTCTGCTGCTTCTTCGTATTGCCGAAGTTCCTCGATTTTGAATTAGTAGCCAGATGGTTCGAAACCTCGAGTAAATGGTCGGTGTTGTGGCCAATCACGCTGATTCCTGTGGCCACAACGAGGTCTCCGGGATGGGCTACCTCCCAAGCTCGGGCGTAGAGTGCGAGTTGTAATTCCTCCAGCAAACCTACTTTGTGGCGTTTGAGAGGGTCGCCCTCACTTGTTTTGATATCGCGTATAATGATCAGACGGCGTGGTTTCCAATCACTGCCTGCGAGCCTCAATGGGGCGATGCTATTCGAGCCGGATTCGTCGACAAGGACTTTCATTTCAGCGTCGAATGGAAGCAAGTCGACTCTGTCTATCTGTCCACGAAGCCGTAGTGGTGGCAATTTCTGCTTCCCAGGGCTTGTGATCTTAGCAGGAATAGAAATCTCGACCCCGGCCGAATTGAATGACAGCGCCTCCCATTCCGTCGCGATTGGAATCGTTCCTTCTAGAGAACATTCGGCAGTAACCATTCGTCCGATTCGTCCTGTTGGACTAATCGGAGAACCATCCTTCAGCCAATCTAACCACTCTGCGCGCGAGAATCCAGTTAGCAATCTCAGCCTCGCGCTCGATACCGCATCGGTGCGTTCCAACCAAGGTGCAAGGTTGGATAATTCGTCGAGAGCAATCGATTGTAATTCGGCGTCCGAGAGTCCGCTTGATGTGATATTTTGAGGAAATTCCCCCTTCTGGATTTGGTCAATTGTGCGCTCGATTCCTTGTTCAATTCCGAGGATGCGTTCAAGGATCCGGTGGTGAACTTCATGGAGTAAATTTCCTTGTGCTCGTGAGTCTAAGTCCTCTCTCTGACGTTCTTCCTCCTCGGCCGACAATCCCCTGCTTAGCCACCCCCTTCTCGGGCAGGTGACCCACTCTTTGAGGCGACTTGCAGACCAAATTTCGACTGACTGCTCCGCTCCTTCAAGATAGCCGTGACGAGAATTGTAAGGTTGTGATCCTGTTGCTTTAGGACGGAGGGGGCGAGGATCGATGGTCTCACGGTTTGGACCACCGACGACCGGCCATCTAGTGGCTAGTCGCGGTCGTAGTCCAGCACCTCTATGTGTCCGCAAAAGTTGGTCCTTTTCGATGGCCCAAATGTGAGGTTGAGCTGCTTCGGGAAGGTAACCTTCGTCGTCGGTGTTCCGGGGTTGTCTTCGCTCTCTGTCCGATTGAATTTCGACATCAAGTGGGATTGAAATCGACGCTGGGTTCAGCGCTGGACGCGAAGCTGCTCGCATCAAATTGAGTTCTCGGCCATCTGTCCAGCGCTGGTTGCGCGCGTCGTTCTCACGATTAGGCGATTCCTCCAGTTGGGGAGCTTCTGAATCTGGGCTATTGACACGCGCCCATTCTCGAATTGGTGCTGCTACTGGAGTCGATTTATCTTCACTCGGATCGAGAATGACAATCTCATTACTCGCCGCGCTGAGTAGGTGTGCGAGGTGGTGCCTGGCCTGACGAATCGGAGTGTCGGGTCTAAGGATACCGAGTTTGTGCCTTTCCTCATCACCAAAAAATGGAACCTTTGAAACTCGCAAATCCCAAGATGAACTGGAGACATTAGCGAGGATGATGAGGTCTGCAGTGCAGCCTAGAGCGCCCTCTGGTGTGGTCAAGCGGATGTTTTCTCGGCTGACCCCACCTCCACTGCGCACCGGCGTTGAAGATAGAATCGTCTCTAATTCCTCAACCCATTCGGTGCCCCCTGAGGGATTAGATTGACCTGTCGTCTCCTGCATCTTTCTCAGTCTCGAATGAGCGTCGACGAGGTTCTGAACAACGGCGGCTGGGAGCGATACCGAGCCGTCGCCGGCTTCGATTCCTGCACTGAGATTTATTCTCGATAGCGCTGCAATGAGCCATTCATCACCAGTTTCTGGAGCGCTGGCAACCGGTAGATGTTGACCACTGTGACAACCTTGCCAAAACTCTTGATTGGAAAGTACTTGCTTATCATAATCAGCCATTAGCGCACGATTAGAATTCGCAAGTGAAAGTAGCCACCACTGCGTCGCCTCCTTGACTGGACCTTTGCGTGGATCGGTCTCATCCCGCGCAAGAGTTGCAAGCCAGCGTTCGAGAGCCCCGGGTCCACCAAGTAAGTGGTCACTACGTGCCAAATCTGTCAGCAAATCTGCAGTTGCCTCAGCAACTAAATCATCAATCGCAGGATGTCCATCGATTTCATCGAATAATGCTAACGAGCGCTGCAGAGCCAGCGCTCGCAGACCCTCCAAAGACCATGCATTCGGTCCATGGCAAATCCCAGCAAGGCTCGCCATCCAGTGTCCAAGAGGCTTACTCGACGCCATCGCCTCAGATCCTGGCAGCGCAGCCCCGAGGTCAGCTAGAGCACGGCTCCACTGGTGTGGATCATCTGCCGCAGTCGGGTCAACAATCAGAATACTGCTATCCGGATCAGAGCGTAATTGCTCTGCAATTATGAGAGTCGCCTGAGCAATTGAATGCGACTCTCGCTGCAATCGGAAGCGCCTGTGTGGAGAGCGCCCCAAATCCGAGAGGTCAGCGATTTCGTGAGTCGGAACCCACGGCACGCCATCCAGATTCTTCAGAGCATAATCGTCACGAATCAGCAACCCGTGTTCTCCCAGCCTGAAATTTCCTGGGTTAACCAATTGGTGAATTGGTTTGTGAAGAGATATTGCTTCGAGTAATTCCAGACGACATGCTGGTATCATCGGCGCGTGGTCAAGCATGATGATTCCATCTACTTCCGATAGGCTGAACGGTGTCGAGTCGGCTTCCAGTGACGCCTTCAGCGACTCAATAACTCGGCTGGTGACAAAATCTGGATGAGTCCCTCCGAGTGCTTCCTCAAGCCCCTTCAACACACGTGAAAATCCCTCTATTCCAGCGCCGTCCCACTCATCGAGGCATCCTTCACGTGCCAAGACCGAATGTAGTGAAGCCAGAGAACGAGTCTTGTTGCGATTCCAGTCGAGACTCGGAATGGGGTGTAGGATTGGAAACTCAAGCCGCGCAGCCGCCTCAGCGCAAGCGGCATCCAAGACCAATCTCCAGCCGCCCGAAAGTGACAACACTCGCGGCATTCGCAAATCAGCCAGCAAAGATTTCTCAAGAGAGTCGAGGGTGTGGTGCAGAGTCCTGTCAATCACCACACCCTCGTCAGCGAGCCGCTCGAGATTCTCTCGTCTCGCCTCCTCTCCCGCATACAACACTAGAACCCGAGACGGTCCACCCATGGAGTGTGGTTGAGGGTCGCAACTCTGGCGACGCATGTGGTCGAGTAACCACGTCGGCAGAGGGCCGGGAGGGACCTCCTCGTTGGTTACCGACAAGCCGACTTCCTGAACCATGACACCACCGAGCATCGAGGATGCTCGGAGGGGGTTCTTGAACTCGCCGATTGCTGAGGTGTGTGCAACTCACTCTTGACGCGAGGCGCGGGTCAGTGGAATAGCAGCTAGAAGTGAGAGAAAAGTTGCGATTCCTACCGCTGGAAGTGGATTGTGAAAGCCGGGATCTGGAGGGTGCTCGACGTTCCAATCGATGAGCAGTACAGCGTTCATGTCTTCTCCATCTGATGTCGTAGGGATGTCGAGCGCGGCCGTGCCGTTTGTGCCATCAAGTTGCACGGCCGAGTGAGCAACATGCACGTAATCATCGAGTCCGTTCGAGCCGTCCTCGAAGCGCGCCGAGTCCTCCACGAAGAGAATCCACGGGGTCGTCGTTTGAGGTGGACATTCGTCAGCGCAGGAAAATACGAGATTGTCGAAATTCCAAGAGAAGGTTGCTCCATCAGTGAAGTCAACAGAGAAGTCGATTGTTCCATCCATGAACCAAGCACGGTTACCAACCAGCAGAGATTGCGAGTAATCGTCGACAAGAGAAGTTCCCTTGGGGGATGAACCAGAGTGCATTCTCTGTCCATCGATGACAGAGGTCGGCGCTGCCCTCTCAGTACCAACATTGTCCTTTGACGAGTCTCCATATGCTGCAACCCAACGCTCCTCGGTGCTGTTCGAGCCGAATGGATCCTCAATCTCAAACCAATGACGATGGTAGTGAATAAGTACCGAATCTGTGCCCTCAGTCGCCTGATCCATCGCGTACTCACTGGAAACGCAATTCATGCACCAAGTGGCTGTGTAAACCTCTACGATATTTGGTAAATCGCTGTATTGCGAGGTCTTGCTCGCGCCTACTGTACCGTTCCCTAAGGCAAGTTTCAGCCCGCCGAAAGTTCCAGAATCATCCTGATGGCGGGCTGTCGTCCAGATTGGTGCGCTCTCGGCTAACGCTCCCATGGGGGCCAGCAAAAGAGCCACCATCGCGAGGGCCAGAACGGTTCGCATCAACTTGCGGAATTCGCGCTGATGATGAATGGTTCGCCTTCATTGCGTCGTGGCAAATGCTGCGATTGCGCGCTCGATATCTTCGTCTGTGATGTGAAGATGGATGACTGCGCGAACTGTGGAATCGTCGATTGTCAAAGTGTCCACACCATGCTCTGCCAACTGATCCACAACTTTCTGGGCCTCTCCATTAGCCGTTGAAATATACACCATATTGGTCTGTACTGAATTCATGTCGACCGCGTAGCCATCCATTTCGTTGACCGCCGCTGCAAGGCGGCGCGCGCGGTCGTGATCTTCTGCCAATCGCTCGACATGTTGGTCGAGTGCGTAGAGACCGGCGGCGGCTAAGATTCCAGCTTGACGCATGCCGCCACCGAACATCTTCCGCCATCTATACGCTAAATCAATGAAGGAGCGTGGTCCGACAAGAACGCTACCGATTGGTGCACCAAGTCCCTTGGAGAGGCAGATAGAGACTGTGTCATATTCTCGTACCATGCGTGCGATATCAGTTCCAGTAGCGGCGACTGCGTTGAAAATTCGAGCACCATCGAGGTGAGCACTGCAGTCGTTTTCGTGAGCGATGCGCCCGATTTCGTCGAGTATTTCTTGATCATAGCAAGAACCACCTCCGCGGTTCGAGGTGTTTTCGACGCAGACGAGAGAGCCGTTCGGGAAGTGACCAAAACTGCCGTCTACCTTACGGATGGCTTTGCGAACATCGGCCGGATCCATGATTCCTGCTCGGCCGGGAACGAGGGCAATTGAGCATCCGGATAGGGCTGCGAAGCCACCTCCTTCGTAGATGTAGATGTGACTGGTGGCTTCGGTGACCACCTCATCGCCAGGATTTGTGTGAGCACGAATGGCGATGGCGTTGGACATAGTTCCACTCGGCACGAAGAGGCCTGCTTCCTTGCCGAGCATGGCCGCGAGCCGGTTTTCCAGAGCGATTACCGTGTGGTCGTCGCCGAGAACATCGTCGCCGACTTCGGCTTCCGCCATCACTTCACGCATCGCTGCGGTCGGCTGTGTCACCGTGTCGGAGCGAAGGTCGACCCTGTCGGAGGGATGCTCGCGCATGGCTGCCACAAGACGGGTTCGCATTTCAAGCGAACCACCCGCCTAACCTCAAAGAGAATCCAAAAATCGAGTCACTCAGGTCGCTTCTTACGTCGCTTGGCTCCCTTTTGTGGAGGCCCGCGGCGCATATTACCACCTGATGCACCACCCTTCGGTGGGCCACCCGACTTGCCTCGATTCATCATGAAGAAACCAACAGCTGCAGCTACGACTACCGCGCCTGCAATCGGTATAATCGGCAGGGATGATTCAGCAGCATCCTTCAGGCATTCACTCTGACCACGCTCGGGTTGAGAATAGCCGGTTGCGCACTTCTTTTGAGAGTCGGAACCGGCTTCATCGACATAGTTATTCTTGGCTGCGAGGCGACAGGTAATCTCGCCGGTTCGATCCTGATAGGTGCCTGGCTCGCACGGTGTCTGAGCCGACGCGCCACTCTCTGGAACGATGTGGCCAGCATCTGCCTCTAGGCAAGAGGTCTGACCTGGACTTGGTTGGTAATTCCCTTGCTTGCAAGGGGTCTGTTCGGTCTTTCCACTCAATTCCACGTAGTGTCCCATCTCCGCATCATCACAGGCACTCTGTCCTGAGTTTGGTTGGTATGTTCCCGCCGTGCAGAAGTCAGGATTGGTCATGCCTTCCTGACCTGCGAAGTAACCAGGTTCGGCATCGATACAAGATGACTGCCCAGTTCGGCTTTGGTAGGTGCCCATGGAACAAGGAGTCTGGGCGCCAGCACCTTCGGATGGAACATAGTGTCCCATCTCCGCATCATCACAATGTGTCTGACCGAAGTCAGACTGGTAAGTACCGATCTCGCAAGCATCCTGCGAGGTGGATGCCTCGACTATCACTGTGTATCCAGGCGAGGCCTGGTGACATTCGACAAGGCCAGTGGTGTCTGAGAATGTACCAACTGGACATCGAGTTTGACTAGACGAGCCTGCATCGGGAACGTGATGGCCTTCTGATGCATACTTGCAGTAGGTGCTACTAGGTTCATTTTGGTAGGAACCCGCAGTACAGGGAGTCTGCTCTGAAGCGGCCATTTCATCGACGAAATGGCCCACTTCGGCTGCATCACAACTAGATGCACCCGTTGAACTTTGGAAGCTTCCTCGATCACATTCGCGTTGATTCGCGCTGCCTTCATCAGAGGTGTAATGGCCGACTTCAGTATCCATGCATTCGGTTTGACCCGTTGTTGTCTGGTATTGACCCGTAGGGCATGGAGTAGGCTCAGATGCACCTTCGGTATCGACGTAGTGTCCTGCGTCGGCATCTTTGCATGCGACGAGTCCCTCAACGTCTGCGTAAGTTCCTACGCCGCAGGCATCAGAACCTGTGGCTCCAGTACCGGCGACGAATCTACCGAGTTCCGCGAGAGTGCAATCTGCGGTGCCGTTACCAGCAGAGTATCCGCCCGGTGCACACATAGATTGGGTTGATGAACCACTCGAATCAACATGGTAACCTGGATCGGCGAGTATGCATTCGCTCTGTCCAGAGGCCGGTTGATAAGATCCAGGAGCGCATGGGATCGGGTTGGCGTCCCCACCAGTGGTGTAGTGTCCGACTATGGTCTCAAGGCAACTTGTCTGACCTTCAGTAGGCTGATACTCGCCAGCAGGGCAGGGTGTTGCCTCCACCGCGGCCTCATAATCGACATAATATCCAGCGGGTGCCAATAGACAACTCGCTTGCCCACTAGCTGGCTGATAGGTGCCATTCGCACAAGGAATCTGGTAGTACATCTGGGGTTGATCTGTGTAGTAGCCTTGGTCGGTGGCAGCACAATCCCCTGTTGAAATGTTGATCCAAGTTCCCGCGATACATCCGTAAGGGCTTGGGTCGAATATCGTCAAAATCCCATCATCATCGGGGTCACGATCATTCATTTTGGCGTGATTATTGCTGTAATCGAGTTCGACTGGACTATACTCTTGAGTGTTTGTTTGACCGTTTCCTGCTTGACCATACCAGTTGTCACCCCAGCAATACACCTCAGCATCGGAGTTGATAGCACAAGCTCCCTCATCGATCATCGAAATCGAGACAAAGTCGTGGGAACCTGCTACAGTAGCGGGAGTTGTGTACTCATTTACGCCAGTGTCTCCAGTACCGGCCTCTCCTTTGTTGTTTTTACCCCAACACTGGGTTTGGCCATAATCGAGAATCATGCAACTGGTGTCCCAACCTGTCACAATTGCGCGAGCCGTATTGGACCCCATGCTGACATACACAGGAGTAAACTGGTCCTCACTCGAACCACCATCTCCTAGTTGCCCCCAGTTGTCTAGGCCCCAACACATGACTTTGCCATTGTCAAGGATAGCACAGGAATGCCAACCTCCGGCGGCAATCGAAACAACATCGCGATTTCCGGGTATCTGGACCATTCGTGGTTGGTATGAAGCCCATTCCGAGCCACCATATCCGAGTTGCCCATTCCAATTCTCTCCCCAACAATATGCTCTTCCATTATTCACCGCAACACAAGTATGTTCATTGCCCGCACCAATAGATATCGCGTAAAGAGTGCCAGGCAGATCAACATGAACAGGAGTTGCTTCCGCGTCTTGGTATCCTGAGGCTCCTACTGCTCCTTGCTCGTTATTGCCCCAACAATAGACCTCGTCATTGTCGGCGATAGTGCAGGCGTGGTGTTCACCGACTGCAATTGTTTTCCCAGTTCTTCCAAATGGGAGTGAAACCTGTATCATCTCGTAGTTGTTATCTTGGGTTTGGCCATTGCCCATTTGGCCAAATCCACCATTTCCCCAACAGTAAATCTTACCAGATTCCATCAGTCCACATGTGTGCCACCATCCAGCACCGATTTCTACAGGAGTTTCATTGGCTGGAAGATTAGCATAGACAGGAGTTACTGAACTAGTGGAAGAACCATGGCCCAATCTACCAGAGCCTCCAGAGCCCCAACAAATCAGGCTATGATTCGCTTGAATCATGCAGGCATGATTGTATCCTTGGGTGATGGTTAGGTTGGTGTAGACCGACCCTAGAGGTGCGCCTGGCTCGTGGAGTGGTGAGTGATTATCGCGAGGCGACTGCTCCTCTGGCAGAGATTCTGACTCTCCAGCATCGAGGGCGAAAGCCGCAGACATCCCGAGCATTAGCAACGCGAGGGAGAGGGAAAGTATCGTCCGTCGATATGATTCATTCAAGCGATTCATTCCTCTTCACCTCCTGAGTCCTCAGAAGGCCTTCCCCACTTATTCTGGTCCTCTTCTTCCTTACGTGCGCTCTCAGGTCGCTTCCTCTTGCGACGGGCACCCTTAGGTGGTCTTCGACGGCGCTGAGGTACTGGCTCAGGCTCACTCTTACCACGAGTGAGCATGAATCCTGCTAGGGCTAGGACGACCACGCCTCCAATCGCAATCATTTCGATAGGTAGTGAGTTATCCACATCAACGATGCAAGATGGCTGGCCCTCGTTCATTTGAGACTCGCCCGAAGGGCAAGGTGTCTGACTGATTGCACCCTCAAGTTCGACGAAATGGTCCTTACTAGCGAGGCGACAGGAATCAGCTCCGAACATTGGCTGATAGGTTCCAGGCGAGCATGGAGTTGCTTCTGCTGAGCCGGGAGATGCAGCGTAACTTCCAGGACTGGCGGTTTCACACTCAGTCTGTGCAGTTAGGGGTTGGTAGGTTCCAGCTTCGCATGCAATCTGTTCGGTTGCGCCGTGAGAATCTACGATGTGACCTACCTCGGCTTCGAGACAGGAGGATTGGCCCGAATCCGGTTGGTAGGTTCCGGGGCCACAGTTTTCGACTGTGGTTGAGGATTCTTCAGCAGCGTAAGTTCCTGGAGGTGCGGTAATGCAACTAGTTTTCCCAGCCTCTGCCTGATAGGTTCCAGCGAGGCAAGAAACCTGAGAGTCGCTTGCGCTGGACTCAACATAGTGTCCAGGGATGGCCTGCAAGCAACCAGTAGCCTCAGATTCTGGCTGATAAGATCCTGCGTCGCACGCAATTTGGCCGGTTGCTTGTTTACTCAACACGTAATATCCGGGGTCTGCACTGGCACAGACTGTGGACCCTGCATCGGAAGAATAAGTTCCTGCAACGCATTCGATTTGGTCCGTTGAGCCTGACTCTGGAATGTGAAAACCAGCGTCTGCATCAATACAACTAGTGCTGGCTGATTCTTGAGAGTAGGTTCCTGCAGGACATTCGATTTGAGCCGAAGCTGCAGGGGCTGGGATGTAAGACCCGGGGTCTGCAGCGAGGCAATACGTTCGGCCAGTCTCATGTTGGTAATATCCGGCCTCACACGGAATCATATCTGTAGAACCGATGTCGGGGTTTTGATGACCTGCCTCAGTCGTGAGGCAAGAGGTCTGGGATGATTGAGGTTGGTATTCACCCGGTGCACAGGCGGTCTGTGTAACAGCTGCCATAGACCCGACATAATGCCCGGGATCTGCCATTTTACAGGCGGTTAAGCCGCTTTCATCAGCATAACTTCCAGCCTCACACGCTGTCTGGTCGGTTGCAGCCTCCTGACTCACATAGTGGCCCTTTTCGGCCGAGAAACAATTTGTGCGCCCGATTCCCGGTTGGTAGGTGCCCACTTCACAAGCAGTCTGCTCCGTTTGGCCTTCACTTTCTACAAAATTTCCTGCATCGCTCGCGAGGCATGAGGTTTGGCCGCTCAGTGGTTGGTATAGTCCGACGCCGCACATGGTCGGCTCAGAAGCAGCATCAGTATTGGTGTAGTTTCCAGGAGGAGAATCGATACACGAAGTCTGACCGGTTTGATTCTGGAAGGTCCCTGCTAGACACGTCATCGCACTGATTGAACTATTAGATGGGACATAGTATCCTAGTGGTGCATCATAACATGAGGCCTGTCCATATTCAGGTTGGTAGGTTCCTGCTGGGCAGGGGAACTGTTCAGACATACCAGATGTAGGAGTGTAATTACCAGGAGATGCTTCGATGCATTCGTAGCCGACCACGTATTGCCCCATTGGACAGATAGGAGGAGGGTAAGGTGTGTCGTCGAAAATCGACAGGATTCCATCATCGTCGAGATCTCTCTCGCCAAGAGATGCGTGATAATATTGCCCTCCAGTACTGAGATTGACATACATTGGAATGTCGCTATCGACGCCCAAACCATTGCCGAG
>CEOP01056875.1_pt1 | contig 34727 bp, 40 predicted proteins | sample 361301 | NCBI WGS metagenome assembly CEOP01 (sample SAMEA2619548, study PRJEB7988) | marine metagenome | biome: marine biome (ENVO:00000447); feature: deep chlorophyll maximum layer (ENVO:xxxxxxxx); material: "saline water (ENVO:00002010), including plankton (ENVO:xxxxxxxx)" | depth 55 m
GGTGCTAACACCATTGTTAAAGATCTACCATCAGGCTTAGATGTTGATTCAACTTCAGCTATATCTGACAATTCATCTTTATAATTGTCTAGAACTCTTTGTCCAAATTCAGGATGTTCAGCTTCTCTTCCTCTAAATCTCATAGTAAATTTAACTTTGTCACCATCACTTAAAAATTTTCTTGATTTATTCAACTTAATTTTATAATCGTTTGTATCAATTTTTGGTTTAAGTTGTATTTCTTTTACTGAAATTTTGACTTGATTTTTCCTAGATTCTTTAGCCTTTTGAGCTAGTTCATACTTGTACTTTCCGTAATCCATCAGTCTTGCAACTGGGGGTTTACTATCTGGAGATATTTCTACAAGGTCTAGATTAAGTTCTTCAGCAATAATAAGAGCTTTCTTTAACTCTAGAACACCTACTTGGACTCCGTCTGGTGCTATTACTCTTAACTCTTTCGATCTAATCCCGTCATTTATTTTTAATTCCGGTATGTTAACTCCTCTCATAAAAAAAACGGCACGAAGCCGTTACACTCAACCTGACTATTTTTCACAGTAGGTGGAACTTTGTTCGCTTGATAAAAGTATAGCTTAGTAATTGAATTTAATAAGTAAAAAGATTATTTAAAGCATTCGCTGATTCTGAACCTTTATTTTTATTGTCATTTGAGGACCTATCTTTTGCATCCTCTATTTTATGAACATTGAGTACACAATTTGAAATATATACATTTTTTGAAATAGTTAAATTAATTAAACCGCTAGTAACTCCGCTGGATATATATTCATAATGGTCAGTTTCACCTTTAACTATTGCACCCACAGCAACAAATTTATCATAATCTTTTGTTAGAGAATTTATTTTATAAATGATTTCCCAAGCACCAATGACACTATATTTATCAATTTGAAATTCCTTATTTATAGTTGAATAAAAACCATCAATTAGCCCATCAGTTATGTCTTGATAATAATCAGAATAAACAAGAGCTATTTTATTCTTCATTAAAGTTATGACCCATTTTGTCTTTTTTTGTTTCTAAATACTTAGTGTTTTCTGGAGTGATTTGTCCAATTAGTGGAGTTCTTTTAGTAATGATTAATCCGTATCCTTCAAGCCCCGCTCTTTTACTAGGGTTGTTTGTTAGTAGGTTCATATTAGAAATTCCTAAGTTACGCAAAATAAGTGCTCCAGTTCCATAATCTCTTTGATCATTTTTAAATCCTAATTTTAGATTTGCATCAACAGTATCATCACCATCTTCTTGTAACGAGTACGCTTTTATTTTATTACCTAATCCTATACCCCTTCCTTCATGACCACGCATGTAAAGAAGCACACCACTTTCATTTTCAGATATAGTTTTCAATGCATTTGATAACTGTGATCCACAATCACATTTATTTGAAAATAAGGTATCTCCAGTAAGGCACTCTGAGTGGACTCTTACCATTGTGTCTTCTCCTGAAAGATAATCGCCAAAAGTAAGAGCAATATGTTCTGTATTATCAACATTATCTTTGTACACATGCGCAGTAAATTCACCATAATCTGTAGGAATTTTTGATTTTGAAATAAATTCAACAGGATTCGATGTATCTAATCTGAATTGTATCAAGTCCTTTATTGTCCCTATTGGTAATTGGTGTGATTTGGAAAATTTAATTAAGTCTTCAAATCTAGCCATTGTTCCATCTTCATTTATAATTTCACAAATTACTGCGACCTCTTCATGTTGAGAAATCGTACAAAGATCTACAGCTGCTTCAGTATGCCCAGCTCTTCTAAGAACACCACCATCCATAGCTTGGAGTGGAAATATATGTCCAGGAATATTAAAGCTATCTCTAGTTGACTCACTATTAGCAAGTCCTTTTATTGTTTTAAATCTATCTTCTGCAGAAATACCAGTTGTTACTCCATCGCCTTTTAAATCAACAGAGTGCGTATATGGTGTTTGCATCTCGTTATGCACACCTTCCATTAGAGGTAACTTAAGTTTTTTTGCAACTGTTGAAGAGATAGGTGCACATACTAAACCTTTTCCATATGTGATCATAAAATTTATATGATCAGCTGTAAGGTACTTAGATGATATTACCAAGTCACCTTCGTTTTCTCTTTCTTCGTCATCAACTAGTATGATCATTTCGCCTTTTGAAAAAAGGTCTATAATAGTTTTAATATCAGTAATCATAATTAAGTTTTTCTAAATATTTTATGACTATATCATATTCAACATTTACGTAATCGTCGACATTTAGATATTTTAAATTTGTATTACTATAAGTTTCTTCGATTATTGCAACTCTAAAATTGTCTTCAACTGGATTTACAACAGTTAATGAAATCCCATTAATTGTAATTGAGCCTTTATCTACAATATATTTTTCAACGGCATTATTAAATGTAAAATCCCATAATTCATTTTCTAACTTTTCAATTTTAGATAATTTAACAATGCCATCTACATGACCCTGAACTAAGTGACCACTTAATAATGATTCCATTGTTAGTGGTAACTCCATATTAACAAATCCACAATGAGAATCGTTCAATGACGTACGTGAAAAAGTTTCATCAGATACTTGGAAGAACAAATTATCATTTTCGTAATACTTCAAAGTTAAACAACATCCATCAATTGCTATACTCGTACCAGTCTTTAATTTGAAAAAATTACTGTTATCAGTTTTAATTTCTAGAGTATCATTTTTTAATTCAACAACAGTACCAATTGACTCTACAATTCCTGTAAACATGTTTTAATTATAAATGTGTAGTGAATTATTATTAAGTCTAATTTTTCTATTTAAACTTAAATTATTTTCTAGATAACTATCAATATCCAAATCGAAAGATAGTCCATTATTAATATGATTATCTGAAATAAATTTATAAAAATAATCGTAAGAGTTAGACTTTATAAGATATTTATGCACAGTATTTCCTCCCTCTACAAGTAATGAATTAATTTTTTGTGATTTTAAAAATTTATCTAAATTTAAGAAAGACAAATTTTCTATATTTTGAACATTCACCATATTATTATCGAAATTAGTAATAAAAATTTTATCTATGTGTTGTTCAGCATATTTTCTAATTTCCGTTTCTTCATTACCCCACAATATATATTTTTCAATATCAATACTATTTAAACTCGGATGACGTATATTTAATTTTGGATTATCGTTTATCAATGTATTTTTACCAATCAATATGCCGTCAACCGTTGCTCTTAATAAATGTGTTAGTTGCAATGATTTACTATTTGTTATGTATCTATCTGTATCGTCATTGTTAGTAATTTTATTATTTATACTTGTTGCAATTTTTCCAATATAAGTAATTGAACTATCATTCAAATTTTTTTTATTGTAATTAGGATTAATAAAATTATTAACACCTTCTATTATCGTAATATTCAGTCCCGCCTTTTGTAATTTATTAATACTTTTACCGTTAGTTCGTAAATCAGTATCTATATCTCCAATAACAATATTTTTTAAATTTGAATCTAAAAGTTCATCAGCACAAGATGGAGAAGTATCTGTATGAAAACATGGCTCTAAACTTACATATAAAGTGTCATCAGAAACTATGTTTGTTTTATTTAAAATTTCAATTTCAGCATGATTAGTACCTTTTCCTTTATGATGCCCTAATGCTTTAAGCTTATTATCTTTATCAAGCAAAACAGCACCGACTTTTGGATTTGGATAAGTTTCACATTTTAAAGCTTCAACAACCGCTAAGTACATACTTTCTGGGTAATCTAAAAAATTAAGCATCTGAGCGAAAAATTGCTCCACCTTGAACAGCTATGTCTACTTTATTTTTTTTAAGATTTTCAAGATCATTAATTTTGATACCACCATCAGCAATTAATTGCCCATTAAAATCTGGATATAATTTATTAAAGTCTTTTACTTTATCTAATAAATTTATTGATTGACCTTGATTTGAAAATCCTGGATTAACTCCTAATAAAAGAACTGCGTCTGAGTACTGTATATATTCAGAAATTACTTTATTACTTGTATCAGGCAATGTTGCTACTCCTAAATTACTATGCTGGTTACTCAATCTAATAAAATCATTTAAATCTGTTGATTCACAGTGAATACAAACAAGATCTGCTCCATGTTCAAAAGCTAAAGGAGCTAATTTGACATTGTTTTCAACCATCAACTGAACATCTACTTTATAATTTGTTTGATTTTTTACTTCCTTAATATGTTGAAAAGACATGGAAATATTATTTGTAAAGTGTCCATCAGTAATATCAACATGAATCTGATCAAATTTAGTTATGTTATTGTTAATATCTTCGATAATATTTAGCTGATTAGCTGCTTGAATACTTGCTGAAATTTTCATCTTAGCCCTCTTATATAGTCTGTAAATGTCATCATACGTTTCCCTTCAGGTGTTACCTGAAGTGGATACAAAAAACCATCGATTAATTCAATTCTACTCGTAATTTCTTCATCACTGTAGGAGTGAATCTTTAAATATTTATTATTAAATAAAATAAAAGCAGGACCTAATGTGTCAAATGCTCTAATTTTATTTTTAGCTTCATCAACAGTACACGATGTTAAATTAAAATCTTTTTTAATAAATTTGGAAGTTGTTGAGTAATTGTTATCTTGTTCTATTCCGTTTGAAAAAAAATTAATTGAAGGTAAGTCGTTATTAAATAATGTATAAATATTTTGATATACGTCACTTGCATATTTATTTTGAATCTTGATTTTATTTTGAAAAATAATATTTCCTGTATCTGTATTTTCATTAATTTGAAATATTGTATACCCAGTTTCAGTTTCATTATTTAATATTGCAGTTTCTACAGGTGTTGGGCCTCTGAGTTTAGGTAAAAGACTTAAGTGAATATTAAATAAAGGAGCATGAGTTGCTATAAAATTTTTACTGAATATTTTTGCGAAACTAGCAACTATAGCAAACTCCATATCTTCATAATGTTTATCTGCATCAAAGTAGGAACACAGTAGGTTATTTTTAATACAAAATTCTTCTACTGGATTGAGCATTAACTTCCTACCCCTTCCTTTTTTGTTTGGTGGTAGTGTTATAACATATAAATTTTCATATTTATTATTTAAAGACGATAAAAAAGGCAAACTTCTTTCATCGGATCCAAAAAAATATTTACGTTCTATCACCAGGAAATCCTTTAATTGATATTTCACGAAGAGCTTCTTTTCTCGCTTTTCTTTTCATAGCTTTAATTAACAATCGACCTTTCAAATGATCATATTCGTGTTGCAATACCCTTCCAAGTAGTTCATCACCCTCATATATAACTTCCTCACCATGTTCATTTAGACAAGACATTTTTGCATATTCTGCTCTTTCTATATCCCAGTAATATCCAGGAAGCGATAAGCATCCCTCCATAAAGATAATTTCACCTTCTTTTTTTTCTATTTTTGGATTAATAGCTACAAAGGGTCCATCACCAGCATCAAAAACAAAAATGTTCTTATTGATTCCAATTTGTGGTGCTGCAAGTCCTACACCAGGAGCTTCATACATAATATCTATCATTTTTTTGGACAAGTTTACAATATAGTCATCAATAATTACGATATCCGCAGACTTTGTTATTAGTGCTGGATGCCCAAATGTAACAATTTGATTCATGATATGTGCCTAATTCTTTTTATTTCACTATTACTAATTACTTTAAAAATCTTTTGAAATATTTCATAATTTAACATATCGTTAATTTTAATTTGTAGTTCGTATATGTACATTTCGTTAGTTATTTTTGGACCAAGGAAAAAATCAGAATCTATATTTTTTAACAATACCTGTGAATAAATTGAATATATTTTAAATAGATTATTTGGACCGTATTTTTGTCTTACATCTAATTCATTCTTGATCCATGATGACATACTTTTACTATTCAATGTTGCATTTATATCCAGAACAGTTGATGACAAGACAATTATCTTCAGGTCATTCTTTTTTGCAAAATTTAATATCTTCAACAAGTAGATTAATTTATAAGAATTCAATATTTTATTTTTTGATATATTGGGATACTGTATGATAATTGTATCTACTTTACTATTTTCTAAAGTGTCAATAAAATTTAAATTTTTATTATAGGGTAATTCTTGATTCGAAAAATAGTTGAATATTTTCTTAGGGTATTTATGGGTAATAAGTTCCATGTTGTCTTTTATATTGTTAGAAACAAAATATTCAATTGAAAAATCATATAAATCTGTTGGTTTCCATTGTTCATTAAAAAATTCAAAATTAGGAAATTCTGAAACAAAAATATATGTACCGCCAAAAATTGTATTTTTAAGATATGCAGATTCAATAATATTCAACTCATTTAATTTAGGTAATTTATATGAATTAGCATTTGAATCATAAAAATAATAATTAATATCATTCTCAATGTTAAATTTTTCAAAATTGTTACTTAAAACAATAATATTGGATAAATTCTTATTATTAATTATTTTTTTGAGTTCGTCTTGACCACCAAATTTCTGATAATAATCAACTACTAGTGTATCTTTTAATTTATCGAATAATTCCTTAGACTGCTTTAGTGATGAAACGAAAAATATATTTTTTTTTGTAAAAGTTTCTTTGTTAAATTGATTAAAACTAATATTACGAATATTCTTTTTGGAAATTATTTTTTGTTTATTAAAATTTCTAATATCAAACATATTAAATAGCAACATACCCATATTGATTCTATTTATTGTTGCTAGATATTTAATATATTTATAGTTCTCATTATTTAAAGTTGTAACAACAGATAGTATGTTATTGAGATTATTAATATTTGATTGTTTTTCTAAAGCTATTACTAACCCTTTTAATTTTCTTTTTCGAAATTCAATATTTACTATAGAACCAATTTTCACATCTTGATTTAAAGATTCCGGTATTGAGTATGTGAAGTTATTAAATTTATAGGTATTATTCGATATAACTTCAATTCTTGCAAACATTAAGATAGAACTAAATCAATAATCTCTGAAGCAATTGTGTTTTTTGTAGTTACATCAGAACTTAACAAAACGTTATCCTTATCTAATACTTTGACTTGATTTTCATTTGATCCAAATTTATTTTGTATAATATTATTAATAACAAGGTAATCAGAATTCTTAGAGCGTAATTTCTCAAAATTATTTAGGTTATCAGTTTGAGCAGAAAAAGATATTGTTACAATATGAGGAAATTTTGCTTTAAATTCTTTAATTAAATCTGTATTTTCTCTCAAATTTAAATTTATGTCACCATTACCTCTTGAGATTTTTCCAGTTTCTTTATCTAATATAAAATCTGACACCGCAGCAACCATAAATATGTAAGCAGTATCAATGCTAACTTCAATCATAAGATTAAATAACTCGGCTGAGGTGTTAAAGGAATAATTTTCGGCTCCAGGTATAGGAAGGATATTGGCTGAATGCAAGTAAATAACTTCATACCCTCTTGTTAATAATTCATGAGCAATTGCTTTACCTTGTTTACCAGATGATTGATTGGATATTACTTTAACATCGTCGATAGGTTCAATTGTTGGACCAGATGTAACAATAATTTTATCTCTATTTTTAGATATTGTATCATATAACTCCTTTGGTTCAATCATCCTGCCGTATCCCTCATCACCTATGTCTAATTTTCCAAATCTTGGTCCCAGAATAAAGTAGTCCTGTGACAGTTCTAAAAGACTACGTTGTGTTTTAGGATTTAAATACATTTCTTCATGCATGGCTGGACATATATAAAGTGCTTTAGTAAACATAAGAACCGTAGATGTTAATAAATCATCAGCTATCCCGGTGTTTACCTTTGCAATAAAATTAGCGGTTGCTGGATAAATAAGAAAAGTATCTGCAAATCTTGCTAATTCGATATGTGGAGAACCTTCAATATCTTCCCAATCTGTAATAACATCATTATTATCAATGAAATCTTTGGATAGGTAATTTAACGAACTATGAGAAGCTATTATTTTGAAATTAAAATTATTTTTATAATTTTTAACAAATTGTTCAGCTTTTGAACAAGCAATACTACCTGTTAGGCCAAGTAGTATATTTTTTTTCATTAACTTTCTTCTGAAACTTGAACCTTTCCTGCAGCAATTTCTTCAAAAGCTACAGTTAATGGTTTCCTGCTTAAACTCTGTACTTGAGGGGGTGTGTACGCTCCGATACCCTCTCCAAGTTGATTAAAATAAGAATTAATATCCCTAGCTCTTCTTGCAGCAGTAATAACTAAAGCAAATCTTCCAGGCGTTTCTTTGAGTAAGTTTTCAATAGGTGGTTTTATCATCTGTCCTCCAGTTTATATATTATATCAATAATTTCATTAACTGAAGTATTAATATCAACATTATCTATTTTGAAATGAAACTTATCTTTATGGTTCCGTTGCTTATCTGCTAATTCCATTCTTTTTGTTATAAATTCTGAATTATGACCACGATTTTTTAATCTATTAACTAATTCTTTATCATCTATATCAATGAATAATCCTATAAATTCAGAATTACTTTCAAGTAATTTAGTTGCTCCATTTACTTCTAAATCTAGAATAACTAGTCCATTTTTTTGTAATTCAAGTCTTGAAGTTCCATATATATAACCGCCATACTCTTCATACTCAACCAATTCGTTATTGTTAATCATATTTTGAAATTCATTATTTGAAATAAAATGATAATCTTTACCGTTAACTTCAGACACTCGTTTTGGCCTAGTCGTATGTGATACAGAAAAATTAAATTTTATTTTACGTGATAAAGCATCAATTATCGTATTTTTCCCCACTCCTGATGGTCCTGTAATGATCAAAATCATAATTTACTTACGTACATAGTAATTTCCTTAATATGATTTTTGTTTAAATCTTTAATTTTTGTTTTTTCTGATAGGTTTATTGAATCCAGAAATCTTGCTGTTTTAACTTTTCCAATTAAGCCTGAATTAGTCAAATATTTATGAATCCTTATTGAATTTATATTATTATCGTTTGTTGCCTGTAATAATTCTTCCTCAATATTTAACTGTAAATTAAAGTTATTAAGAAAATTATCTCTCAATAACTTTATATTATTAATCTCATTTAATAAATTCATTATTCTTACTTACATTATCCAATATAGCATTAACAAACTTTGCACCATCGGAAGAAGAGTGTTTATCTACAATTTTTGTCCACTCTGAAATAATTACTTTAAAGGGCGTTAATCCAAGTAATAGTTCTGATATACCTAAAATTAAAGCTGATCTTTCAGATTTTCCAATTCTAGATATAGCCCAATTTTCAGAAGATTCACTAAGCATATATAAGATTTCATCAATATTATCGTTTGTATGTTGGATTAATTGATTAGCTCTTATCAACTGGTTTGGCTCTAATGAGTTTTCAACAAGAGTTATACTTTTAGAATAATCATCAAGTCTAAAAATAGAGTTAAAAGTGTAATGCCTATAATCGTATCTCATACTCTAGTTATATAACTTTTAGTTTTCGTATCAATTTTAATAGTATCGTTTTCATTTACAAACATAGGGACCTGAAGTGTTAGACCAGTTTCACAAGTAATTTCTTTTGTACTTGAATTTACCGAATCACCTTTAACTGCAGGTTCAGCTTTTGTCACAAGTAGGTTAATAGTTGTTGGTAAGATAACATCGATTGGTGTTTCTTCGTACATTGATATTGTTACTTCTTGATTTGGTATTAATAAATTAATATTATCTGTAATTAAATTCTCAAGAATAGAAATCTGATTGAAAGACTCCATGTTCATAAATATAAAATCATCAGTATCTTTATATAAAAACTGAAATTTCTGCTTATCTATATATGCTTGTTCAATTTCTTCGTCAGCTCTAAAAGTTTTATCAACCACTCCTCCACTGGTAATATTTTTAAGTTTAGTTTTTACAAAAGCCTTACCTTTGCCTGGTTTGACATGTTGATACTCTAAAATATTATATATTTGAGAGTCTACAATAATAGATTGCCCAGGTCTCATATCATTTGTAGATACCATTATGGTATAACCCCTTCATCTTTTGCTTTATTTTTAAGATTAATAAACTCTTCGTAACTATTTGTAAATGTCATTTTGCCATTAACATCAGTTAATAAGTAGTATATATAATTATTTTCAGGAGTATTCATAATCGCATTCATTGATCTTTCTCCAAATCCTGAAATTGGAGTTGGAGGTAAAGATGTATATTTATATGTATTGTATAAACTATCAATTTGTAAATCTATTAATAAAACTTGTGATTTTCTTTTTTGTAATGAGTACAGCACAGTTGCATCTATCTGAAGTAACATATTTTCATCTAAGCGATTCTTAATAACTGACGATACTAAAGGCCTATCTTCTTCTAATTTAGACTCAGCTTCTATCAAACTGGCTATTGTGAAAAATTCTGTCGGTGTCTTAATCCAATTAGGTATGGGGTTCATCGATATAATACTTTCATATCGACTCTCTAATTCGTTTACTAAAGTTTGTAAAATAATTTCACCATTAGATTCAATATTGATTTGATATGTGTTTGGAAATAATAAACCTTCCCAATTTTGTAACTGTGAATAATCATTATTAGGTAAATATTTACTTACTACCTGGCCTGAAAGTAATGAATTTTCTAGTTCTATAACTTCGTAACCCGTTTGGGCAGATAATGTATCCAATGTTTCAGAAAGCCATAGGCCTTCAGGTATTGTTATAGTATAAGTTTTAAGCGGAGGTCCTTTTAACAAAAGTGAAGTTATTTCATCATACGATAAATTATTTGGAATATCGTAAGTACCTGGACGTAATTTATCTGTTAGATTTTCATTTCTTAAATATAATTCAAAAGCTAAACTCGATGTAACAACACCCGTTGAATCAAGTATTGACGATATTTGAGAAGCCGAACTTCCTTGTGGAATATTCACTTCAATAGTTCTTACATCTGATACATCTACATTATTAGAAATATCTACTGGTTTTATTAAATCTGCTGAGTTACTGACTGAATTGAATATAAAAATTATAAAAAATAAACTTCCAAAAAGTTGAATAAGAATTCTGTATTTGTAAAATAAATTAATCATTTTTATAAATATAGCTTTCTAAAATCTCTAAAGCAGATAAATCATCAATTCTATCTTTTGAATTACTTTTAAACAATTTAGAAGATAACCTTTCATCAATTTTAAATATTGGAATATTAAATTCGTTAATATCTTCTATAAAATCATTAACTAAGTTCGTCATTCTATTTTCAGAATTATTCAAGCCTATTGGGTAACCAATAACTATCTCATTAATGTTGTATTCTTTTATGCAATCTATTAATGATTTTTTTATAATATCTTTTTTACTATCAATTACTTTTAATGGTATTGGGATAGTTGTTTTTGCAGTCCTAACCGCTAATCCGAGAAATCTTTCTCCATAATCAATTGCAAGTATGTTCTTCAAAATTAAGATTCTTTAAGAAGTGTTTCTTTCGCAATTTTTAAAGCATTCTCAGTATCAAAATTATTAGGACCCCCTCCAATAGATAAATTCGGATCTTTTGATGCCCCTCCTCCGTAAAGTTTAGAAATTTGAGTTACAATAGATGAAATATCTAATGATATATTTTTTTTAGTTGCTCCAACGATAGAGTTCTTACCGTTTATTGAAGAAAAAAGTATAGTGATATCTATTTTTGTTTCATCAATAATTTTAAGTGCTAAATTACGTAGTTCATTAGTTGAGTCTGTGATTACTTGATTTATATAAACATTATGACTATTAATTTTTTCGTCATGGTCATTTATAGTTTCTACTAATGTAGAGATTTCCATATTTCTAAGTTTTTTAAATTTTTCTTCATAGGTTTCTAAAGTTTCAAGTTGATTTTTAATTTTAGTTTGTACGTCATCTTCATTAACTTGAAGAATATTAGCTACAGATTTATATGATTTTTGCGCATTCGATAGAAATTCATAAGCTAGTCTACCTGATAGCATTTCTACTCTTCTTAGGTTGGAACCTATTGAGGATTCCTGAAGTAGGACAATAAGTCCAACATCATGTGAATTATGTACATGAGTACCACCACATAATTCTTTCGAAAAATCACCGATGCTTACTACCCTTACATCGTCATCATATTTATCTCCAAAAAAAGCTAAAGCACCTTCTTTTTTCGCCAAGTCAATATTCATAATATTTGTTCGCACTTGATAATCATTAAATACAGCATTATTTGATAATGTAAAAATTTCATTTAACTCATCGTTTGATACTTTTTCGGTGTGACTAAAATCAAATCTAAATTTTCCTGGGGAAACATTAGAACCTGCTTGGGCAACATGATCTCCTAGGATATTCCTTAATGAAGAATGTACAATATGCGCTGCAGTATGGCTTTTAGATACACCTGATCTAAATGATTGATCGACATTTAATTCAATTTCTTGGCCGACTTCAAATATGTTTTTTTGTACTTCAATTCCGATAGAACCGTTTGAGGATTGATATACATTAGTAATATCAATTAAATCATTATCCAATTTTATAGATCCTTTATCTGATATCTGTCCCCCAGCTTCATAATAAAATGGATTTTCCTTGGTAAAGATTATAGATCTATCATTAAATTCTTCGATATGAATTATTTCAGATTTGATATCAGTTAATTCATATCCTACGAAAGTATTTAAATCTACTTCAAAATTAATTTCGTTTTGATTATTATTCTTATTTGATTTTGATTTCATCTTATGTTCATCATATAGTTTCAAAAATTCTGCGTCATCAATTACAACATTATTTTCAGATGATATTTCTTTTGTTAATTCAAATGGAAAACCCAATGTTTCAAATAAGTAAAAAGCATCTTTTGCAGATACGGTATTATTATTCTCTATTAATGTTGTTATCTCTTGAATTCCTTTGTTTAAGGTTTTTTGAAATAACTCTTCTTCTTTTGTAAAAAGCTTTATAATTTTATTTTTATTCGTTGATAGTTCTGGATATGAATTTTTATATATCTCAACAACAATTTCAATTAAATAATCCAGACTAGAGGGTGTATTATTAATTTGATTATATGCACGAATTGCTCTTCTAATTAAACGTCTCAATATATAGCCCCTACCTTCGTTTGTCGGTACTACACCATCAGAAATCATAAATGTTGAAGATTTTATGTGATCTATAATTATTTTTTCATATTTAGAATTTGAATTATCGATATTTTTATTTAATTCATCATAAAGTGGTTTAAAGAGATCAGTATCAAATAGATTATCTTTATCTTGCATAATCATTGCAATTCTTTCTAAACCCATACCAGTATCAATGTTTTTTTTAGGTAGTTCTTCAACAATTTCAAATGGTGCTTCTTGAATTGATTCCATAAAAACAAGATTCCAAATTTCTATAAATCTATCTTCTCCGCCACCGATAGGTCCTCCGGGTTCCCCATATTTAGAACCTCTATCAATAAAAATTTCAGAACATGGTCCACAAGGGCCTGGAATATTCATATGCCAAAAATTATCTTTATCACCTCTCTGTATCCTATCTGGTGATACTCCGATAATATCTTTCCATATTTTATAAGCTTCATCGTCATCTTTATAAACCGTAAACCATAGTAAATCTTTATCTATTTTGAGAATTTCAGTTATGTAGTGATAAGAGTATTCAATTGCTTCTTTTTTAAAATACTTACCAACACTAAAGTTTCCAAGCATTTCAAAAAAGGACAGGTGTCTATCAGTATCTCCAATTATATCTATATCAATAGTACGGATACATTTTTGTGAAGAAGCCATGTTTGGGGTAGAAGTTTTTTTATTACCTAAAAAATAATCTTTTAATGGGACCATTCCAGCTGCTGTAAATAAGAGAGAATCATCATGCGGTATTAATGAGGATGATGGAATAATTTTGTGACCAATTGAATTAAAATATTCTAGAAAGCTAGATCTAATCTCGTTACTATTCATCTTTATTAATATATTTAAGATTGTATTCTTCTAATGTATGTTCATCAATATTAGCCGGGGCATTAGTAAGAGGATCATGTCCTGATTGTGTCTTTGGAAATGGAATTACATCTCGTATTGAAGGTTGATTAAGGACTTCTGCTACTAATCTGTCAATTCCTATTGCAAAGCCAGCATGTACAGGTGTTCCGTAGGATAATGCTTCAATAAACCATCCAAATCTTTCATTTATTTCATCTTGAGATAATCCCCATTTTTCAAGAACAATTTTTTGGATCTGAGGATTGTTTATTCTCTGGGAGCCTGAACCTAGTTCTACACCATTTAAAACTAAATCATAATGTAGCGCTGTAGACTTTATTGGATCTTCTTTAAACACATCATCGTCTTTAGGTGATGTGAAAGGATGATGAGAAGGTTGCAATTGGTCATTTTCATATTCAAAGTAAGGGAAATCCTCAATCCAAACAAATGAATATACTTCGTCAGTTGAAGTTTTAAATATACTTCTGCGAATGATATCCAAGTATTTCGCTATATTTTCTAATTTACCAGCTTGGAATAATAATGTTCCTTCTCCAAATTCTAAAATTTTTGAAATCTCATTTTCATTAAGTAATTTTGACAATGGACCAGAAATTTTACCACTGTCTACTTTAAGCCATCCTAATCCAGTTGCTCCTAAATCTTTTATTTCTGAATCTAATGAATCTATTTGTTTTCTTGTAAGTGTGTTTTTGCTATGCAAACCCTTTACTAATCCTTCATCATCAATGATATTTTTAAGAAAGTTTATATTAGTATTAGAAAATATGTCAGTTATATCAATGAGTGTTTCTTTTATTCTTAAATCTGGTTTATCTGTCCCATAAAGATTAATGCAATCGGTATAGGACAAAGTTTTAAATGGTGTTTGAATATTACAATCATAAGCATCTTGAAATACAAATTGCACAATTGTTTCAACATTAGTTTTGACTATCTCTGGATTAGCATCTGCAAATTCAAGATCTAACTGAGTAAATTCTGGTTGCCTGTCTTTTCTTGAATCTTCATCTCTATAACATTTAGCAATTTGATAATAATTTGGGAAACCGGCCATCATGAATAGCTGTTTATACATCTGTGGAGATTGCGGTAATGCATAGAAATTACTTGGAGATTTACGAGAAGGGACAATAAAATCTTTAGCTCCTTCCGGTGTAGATTTAATTAAGGTAGGTGTATCAATTTCGTTTATTTTTAAATTATTCATAATCGTTCTTATGCTTTTAAAAGTTTTCGACCTAGTTAATATATTTACTTTCATACTGTTTCTTCGTAGATCAAGATATCTATACTTAAGCCTTATGTTTTCATCTGTATCAATTTCATTTTCAATCTGAAATGGAAGTGTTTTACTTTCACTGATAACTTCTAAAGAGGAAACTTGGATTTCAGAATCTCCTAGAAAAATCTTAGGATTTATTAAAGAAGCATCCCGTTTTTTAAAAAGACCAGAAATAGAAATATAGTATTCATTTTTAAGATTATCATTTACATCAAGACTTTTGTCATAAACAAGTTGAATGTTTCCAGTAAAATCTCGTAAATCTATAAAAGTTAGTCCTCCATGATCACGTATATTATCGATCCAACCAGTTAAGTTCACAACTTCATCTAGATCTATAAAATCAATTAAATTATCAATTTTCATTTAATACCCTTATGTCAAAATCCATAGTTTCTTTTGTTAATAAGTTCTTTATTGTATCTTCATTAGTATTTATTAAATAAGTTACATTTAGGTTATTAGCTTCTTTAAATTGAGAATTTTCTTTTGATAATCTTGATGGCTTACAATAATGTATATTGTGATCATCAAGTAATTTCGAATACTTAACAATATTTTCAATATTTGACCCAAGTAAATAACATTTTTTTTCACTTACCGGAGCATTTATATTGTCCATAATTCTCTCAAGACCAAAAGCAACACCTACTCCTTTAAAATTTCCTAATGAAAGAATATTTGATAAATTATCATAACGTCCACCTCCACCAATTACAATATTATCTGGCGTATGAAATTCAAAAGTTAAATCATTGTAATAATCAAGACCTCTAACTAGAGAATTATCAATTTTATATCCAATATTTATCGAAGATAATAACTTAAGTAATGAATCGAAATTATTTTTTGACTCTGTATTAATATAGTCAGATATATTCGGAGCATTATTAATAACTCCTGAATCAATATCATTATTTGAATCTAATATCCTGAGTGTGTTGTTATCTAGTTTCTCTAAACTCTCAGGTGATAAATCTGATTTATTATCTAAGAAATAGTTATGTAGAACTTTAATATAATTTTCTCTATCTTTAATGGATCCAATAGTGTTAATTTTTAATTGAGTTCCGGGAATTAATTTTTGTATAAAGTTAAATGAATCATTTATGATTTGAAAATCAGTATATATATCAATTAAACCAATAATTTCTAGTCCTGCTTGATTAAATTCTCTGTATCTATTTTTTTGAGGATTTTCATATCTAAACATAGGTCCAAAGTACGAGTACTTATTTGTTGTATCTTTATTAAATTCTGAATGGTATCTAACAATACTAGCGGTACCTTCTGGCCTCAATACTAATTCCCTACCTCCTTTGTCAATAAGTTCATACATTTGTTTTGTTACAATTTCGGATGATTCCCCAATTGATTTATTAAAAAGATTTTTGTATTCAAGTATCGGTGTCTGAACGTAGTTGTATCCATTTTGTGAAAAATTTGAATGAAATAAATCTTTTAAATATAAGAATTTTAAAGAATCCTCTCCAGAAATATTTTTTGTACCTTTAACTTGTTCTATCATTAAGCATCACTTTAATATATTCATTATTTTCTTTTATACTTTTAACTTTACCTGATGGACCGTGACCAGGAAGGATTTCAAAATCTTCATTAAAGTTAGAAAAAACATGATCTATCGAATGCTTCATTTCATCAATAGATCCTGAATATAAATCAGTTCTTCCGATACCGTCTTTAAAAACAAAATCACCAGTAAAAATTAATCCTATATTAGGAAATTCATAAGAAACGCTACCTTTTGTATGCCCAGGGTTTTTATATACCTTTATAGAATCATATGGAATTTCTTCAAATGACCTAAGTTCACCTTCATATTCTTCAACATCATAAGCATTACCCATGAAAGCTTTAATTTGTTCTTGCGGATTTCTAGCTAAAAATTGATCATCTAAATTTATATAAGATTTGTAATTAAAATCTCTTAAGCCTAGTGAATGGTCATAATGTCCATGGGTTATTAATGCTCCAGCAATCGTTAAATTATTTTCTTTAACATATTTAAGTGCATCATCTAAATCTGGAGGAAGGTCAATAAATATACAAACTTCATTATCAAAAGGTTGTAAAACATAACAATTTGATGTAGTAAAACTAGTAAAAGTATTTAATTTAATGGTCAATTTTTACCCGGAAATATTCTTGAAGCTTCGAATACATTCTCTATATTTTTTGAATCTCTTAAAATTGCTTCAAGCTGATCACTATCACTAATCTCTAATTGAAATATTAAACTAACAATTCTCTTACTATTTGTAACTGATTTAGCTACTAAGATATTGCCACCATTGTCCGATATTGCAATTGTTGCATCTCTTAATAAATAAGGTCTATCTATAGCTTCTATTTCTACCCAAACTATAGTGCCTGAATTGGCTTCATATCCCCAATTAACATCGACTATTCTCTCCCCTTTTTCAAGGTCAATTCTTACATTTAAACAATCTGATCTATGAATAGCAATACCATTAGAAATAGTGACAAATCCAATAATGTCATCACCAGGAACAGGTACACAACATTTAGCGATACGTACTTGTATGTCATCATATCCTTCAACAATTATCATATCTGATTTACTTTCAGAAATAATTTCAGGTGAAAAAAGATCTTCATCAATAGAGATATCACCAGGAAAAACAAGTTTTCTTATTTTATTTCCAACTATATTGACCCCAGTATTTCCATTTCCTAGGCCTTGATATAAGGTTTCTACATTAGGTAATTTCATATCTGACAAAAGTTCAGAAATAATTTGATCCTTTGCTTTTGCTTCAAGTATCTCATTATTTTCATCTAACCACGTGTTTAAAATTGTTTTACCTTTTTGGATATCCTCGTCTTTTAGCTGCTTTTGATACCACTGTTTAATTTTTGAACGAGCTCTTGTAGTTTTAACAATATTAAGCCAGTCTCTACTTGGTCCTTTTGATTTGTCTTTACTAGTTAATATTTCAATAGTATCACCTGACTTTAACTCATTACTTAGATTTACCAACTTACCATTAACTTTTGCACCTATAAGCTTTTCACCAACTTGAGTATGTATAGCGAAAGCGAAGTCAACTGGTGTAGATCCCTGAGGAAGTGAAAGGACATCACCCTCTGGTGTTAAGCAAAATACCTCATTTTCATATAGATCAAGTTTCATATGTTGTAAAAATTCATTTGGATCTGGGTACTCATTAGTCATTTCTGATAATTCAGATGTCCATTCAGTAAGGTCATTAGAAGGTTTTTCTTTGTATTTCCAATGTGCTGCGACTCCGTATTCAGCACGATAATGCATGTCGTGTGTTCTAATCTGAATCTCCATTTTGTTTCCATTTGGAGTTAGAACAGTGGTATGCAAACTCTGATATAGGTTAAATTTAGGCATTGAGATAAAATCTTTAAACCTTCCAAGTACAGGTTGAAAATTTGCATGAATTAACCCGAGAATTGTATAACAATTTTTAACATCATCTGTAATAATACGTATTCCTACAAGATCATTAATTTCATTAAATGTAAGTCCGTTGTTTACAATTTTTTTATATATTGAGTAATTATGTTTAGGTCTTCCAATAACTTCAGCAGAAATTGAGTTATCGGATAGTAATACTTCAATTATATTGACAGCCTCATTAATTTGATTCAATCTGTCTGGATTTGTTTTTGTAATCTGATCTTGAATTTCGTCATTTTGTTTTGTAAACAGTATCTTAAAAGAAGTATCTTCAAGGGTATGTTTAATAGATTGAAGCCCTAATCTGTGAGCTAACGGAGCATAAACATACAACGTTTCATTTGCAATCTTTTCCTGTTTCCAGTCAGGGTGATACTCTATAGTTTCTATGTTGTGCAATCTATCAGCTAATTTAAGAATTAGAACTCTAATATCTTTAGACATAGCTATTACCATTTTTCTTATAGCATCTGCTTTTGCTTCTTCTGTTGAGTTGTAGTTAATTTTATCAATTTTTGTAACACCATCAACAATATCAGCTACTTCGACACCAAATTTTTTCTTTATATCTTTATAAGTAATTTCAGTATCTTCGACCAAATCATGAAGAAATGCTGCAATGATTGTTTCTGTATCAAGGTTTAATTTTGAGAGATAGTGAGCAACTTGTAGTGGATGAGTTATATAAGATTCACCAGATTTTCTTTTTTGATTTTGATGACCTTCTGTTGCAAATTTGAATGCTTCATTGATTACATCATGATCTGATTCATCATAGTTAGCTATAATTTCATTTAATAAATTCTCAATAAGATTAGTTTCACTTAATTTAGCCATATCTTAATGGTAGTAAATTTAATTAGTTTTAATTATTTTTGATAAAAATGGTACTGTTACAAAAATCGAACTATATGTTCCTGAGATTATGCCAATAAGTAGAGGAATGGCAAAATCAGATAAATTACCTTCTATTCCAAGATAATTACCTATAAAAATTATTGAAATAATTGGTATGGCAGATGTTAATGATGTATTGATACTTCTCATTAGCACTTCATTGAAGGTTTTGTTTAATACGTTTTCATTTAAAGATGATATCTTGAATGCTCTTTGTGAATCTTTTAATTTATCAAACAATATTACAGTATCGTATAGCGAATACCCTAGGATAGTTAATAATGCAATGATTGTAGATGGTGTAATTTCTAGACCTATAACTACATAAAAGGAAAATGTTAATAAAAGATCATGAAGTAATGCCACTAAAGCTATGATTGCGTATTTATATTCGTATCTTAAAGAAATTAATATAGCAATAATTGAGATAAAAATAATAAGTGCTCTAATGCCTTTTTCGGTAATGTCTTGACCAAATGTAGGACCGACTCTTTGAAAATCTATTTCAGCTGTTTCTATTTGGAATTTATCTGAAATGAAGTTTAATAACTCGGTTTCTATCTCTTGTGTAGATTCAATAGCACGAAAAATAATGGTATCTGAATTATCAAATGTTTGATATCGAGATACCTGCAATATTTGATTATTTAAAACATCATTAATATCAGATTCAGTATATTCAGTTGTTAATTGATAAGTAGTACCACCAGTAAAATCAACAGATAGATTTAATGAAAAAATACCAAAAATTGAACTTACAAGAATTACAGTAAATAGTATAAATTCAACAATAAATATTTTATAAAAACGGTCTCCAAGGTTGTTGAAATCAACAGTCGTTGTTCCTAAAAATAATTTCTTAAACATTAGAAAAATCCTTTTTAGAGAGCGGATAAAAGAAGCGAGGATTATTTGTTATATTTCCTAAACCAGGAACAGCATTACCTATGAACAATCTTGTATAAAATAGGTCAAAAACAGTAGCCAATCCTAATGTAAGTGCAAAGCCTCTAATAGGACCAACTGCAAGTATATATAAAATAACAGATGCAATTATTGAGACAAAATCAGCAACAAGAATAGTATTCCATGCTTCTTTTACAGCTTTTTCTGTTGCGAAATTAAACGACCTTCCAACCTTGAGTTCATCTTTTAATTTTTCAAAGATAACTATATATGAGTCTGCAGTTAATCCAATTGAAACTATAACCCCAGCTATACCAGCTAGTGTTAGTGTGTAACCTTGGAATTCGCCTAATAAAGCAATAACTGAGTAAAAAAGTGCACCAAATGATGAAAGTCCTAAAATTGCAACTATTCCATTAAGCCTGTAGTAAATTAATAAAAATATACTAACAATTATCAAACCAACAAACCCAGCTTGAAGACCAAGATTTAAAGTATTTTCTCCTAGAGTTGCTGAGACTTTTTGGATGCTTGATCTTTCAAACGATACAGGTAATGCTCCGTATCGTAAGATAACGGCAAGATTATTTGCTGATTCTCCTTGATCAGCATTTCCCATAGAAATAGCAGCTGTACCTCCAGTTATACCAGTATTTGGATTTACATCTATTGCTACTCCTGGGGCTGATATCACTTGACTATCAAGGACAATTGCAAGTTTTCTTTGCTCACCTATATTAGAAGCAAGTTTTTTAGTTAAGTCAGTAAATTTTTGCGCAGAATCATCTTTAAAAACTAATTGAACAATCCATTCATTTTGAGGATACACAGCTAAAGCATCTTCAATATCACCACCAGATAATTCAGCTGGACCTAATTCATAAATAACAGGAAATCCATCACGTAATGACAATAAATATGAATTCTCAGTTGGATCATCAGAGATTGTTAATCCAGTTAATTCATCAACACCTTCTGGTGCATTGATTATTGGATTGTCGGGATCATCTGGGTTTTCTAGAATTTCTAAAGCAGGTGAATACCCTATATTTAATGATGAATTCAGCACGGGCCTGAATGTTAAAAGTCCTGTTGTTCCAACTGCTTCAAGTGCTTTTTCTTGATCTGTTATTCCTGGAAGTTGTACAAGTACAGAATTCTCGCCACTTATAGATATTTCAGGTTCTTGAACATCTCCAAATGCAGCTATTCGAGTTCTCATTATCTCAACTGCTTGCTCGATGAGTTCCTTTTCGGTACCCTCATCTGCGGTAAGAATAACTGAAATTCCTCCCTGTAAGTCTAATCCTAATTTAGGTTGTATTTGATTACTAAAAGTATAAGAAAATAGAACTATCGAAAGTACCGGTAGAAACAGTAATTTTAAAATTCTTTTCATAATTTATTTAAAAGAAATATTGGATTTTAATATTTCTAACTCACCTTTTTTAATAACAAGGATAATTGTGTCGTCTTTTATGTTTACTACCCTACCGTGTATTCCAGAATCTGTGATTACCTGATCTCCTATTGATATGGAATCTATGTAAATCTTATGTTTTTTTTGTCTGCGTCTTTGAGGAATATATAAAATAACATAAAAAATAAGAAATACACTTATTAAGGGTATGAGTGCTATTAATTCATCCATTTATAATACTCTCTTTATATTTATCAAATTCTGAGTTTAATATACTTTCTCTTACTTCGGTAAGTATATTTTCTGTCTGAACAAAATTGTGTAATGTTAAATAAAACCAAGATGAAGTACTTTCATTCAATAATAGATGACGAAGATAAGCTTTTGAGTAATTTTTACACGTAAAGCAGTTACAACCGATGACTAAGGGTTCAGTATCTAATTTATATTTGTTATTTTTAAGATTAAAAAATTGTCCTTTATTTATTATTTTTCCGTGCCTTGCAAGCCGGGCAGGCCAAACACAATCAAACATATCAACTCCTAGTTCAATCATTTCCAACATACCATTTATATCTCCAAGTCCCATTACGTAACGTAATTTTTCTGGAGGTAGCTGTTGTACTGTAAAATCAACTATTTGTTTTCTTTGTTCACTAGATTCACCAATTGCAAGACCACCTATTGCGTATCCATCAAAACCTATATTGAGCATATCTTTAAGAGATTTTGTTCGTAAATCTTTATGGATACCTCCTTGTATTATTCCAAAGAGTGATTGATTATTATTTTGGTGATAATCAAAAGCTTTTTGTGCCCATTTGGTTGTAATTTCAATAGCATATTGTTGATTGGAATATTCACGGTCAATATCTATTAAATTGTCAAGAATCATAGCAATGTCACTGTTTATTGTTTGTTGAATATCCATTGATAATTCTGGAGTCATCAAAAATTTTGATCCATCATATATATTTTTAAACTCAATTCCATTATCTTTAAATTTACTTGGTATTGACCAACCTTGAAAACCTCCTGAGTCTGTAAGAACTAATTTATCCCAACCAATAAAATTATGAATTCCATTAAATTTTTTAATAACATCAAGACCTGGACGTAAATATAGGTGATATGTGTTTCCAAGTACAATATCGGTATTTTCTAAATATTTAAAAGGGAGTGATCTAAGAGCTCCTCTTGTTGCAACAGGCATAAAAGTTGGTGTGGTAAAATTTTTATTATTTATGCTTACTTGATTTACTCTAGCTTTATTATCTGTTGCTTCTGTTTTAATAATAAAATTATTCATCTATTTTAAATAATACCGCATCACCAAAACTTAAAAATTTTAATCCAGATTCAATTGCGTAATCATATAAATGATTCCAGTTATCACCATACACATTATGCACAATAGATAATAAAGAACTCATTGGGGCATGAAAATTGGTTAGTAAGTAATCAGATATACGGATTTCTGTATCTGGCTTAATAAAATAATCAGTAACACCACTTAAACTATTATTAAGAAATGCAGTTTCTACCGCACGCAAAGAAGTAGTACCTATTGTATAAATAGGTTTATTTTTATTTTTTGCTTGTTCGATTTTTTTGAAGTCTGCTTTCTTAATTGAATAATTTTCAGAGTGTATTTTGTGATCATCTAATTTTTCAACTTGCATTGGTTTGAATGTACCAATGTTTACATCTAAATTTATAAAAATAATTTCATTTTTTATATTTAATTTATTTAATAAATCTTTTGTGAAATGCAAACCTGCTGTTGGAGAAGCAACAGAAAAACCTCCTGAGGCGTACACATTATTGTAGTATTTATATTTTGATTGATCATCCTTTATATAAGGAGGTAAAGGGATTAGGCCATCCTCATCTATTAATTTCTCTATAGAAATATCGAAATTGAGTAAATAACTTCCATCATAAATATCACATATTTCAAAATTAAAATTTTTAGTATTGTATTTTTTACCAATTAATTTTTTATCAGAACTTCTTAATAAACATCTAGCATTAAATTCATCAATTATATTTAAAATAAAAACTTCAATAGAACCTCCTGATAATTTATTTGTAACAATTCTTACATTTCTGACTTTCGAACTATTGAATATAAATAGCGAAGGTTGACTAATAATAGAATCAAAATTATCGAATTTAATAATTTTCTTACTTTCAGCAATTAACAATGAGGATTCTTCAGGGTGTCTATATGGATTTTGGTTTATTGAACTTAGCGGTAAATCATAATCATACAATTTTGTATGATATGACATTACTTAGATAGTAATTTTACAAATAATTCATAAGACATTGAAACTACTTCCGGTACACCATCAGAAGATCGTCTAGAATTACCATCTAATTTTTTTAATTTTTTCCAGAAAAGTATAGTGTTCATACTTCCAGATTTGTCAATTGCTTTATTTAATGACTGATGAATGTTGAGGTTTTGTCTTGATTTAGCTTCTATAAAATACTCTTCATCTTCTACGTAAAGCTGTATATCCCCTAGGTCATTTGATCCACCTTCAGCGAACCTCTGAGATTTAAATTTACTATTAGAATTTAATCTTTTAACAATATTTGTTTCGTAAGTTGTACCCTGCTTTTTTGCTTTATTAACCATATATAAATATTACATTTTCCTATTCAGAAAGTAACGTTTCCAATTCTTTTTCTGGTATATCAAAATTTGAATATACATCCTGAACATCTTCCAACTCTTCTAAAGCCTCAATTAAATTTGTAATTTTTTTAAATTGATCAATTGAGACATTAATTGAAGTAGATGGAATATAAGCTATCTCTGCACTAGATATAGCGTAATTACTTTTTTGAAATACTTCATTTGCTTCTTTAAAACTTGATGGATGATACTCAACTGTTAAAAAAGACTTAGATTCTTGTATATCTAAACACCCATTGTTTATAGCTACATCAATTAAATCTTCATCATACTTGTCGAATTGAAAAAGTGCTTTTAACTCAAAAAGATAGTTTACACTTCCCGGTGTACCCATGGAACCATTATGTTTTGTTAATGCTGCTCTCACATCAGATGAAGTTCTATTTTTATTATCAGTTAAACATGTAATTAATAAAGCAACACCATATGGTCCATAACCTTCATAAGTTAATTCAAATATTTCTCCGGAATCATGATTTCCTTCAACTCTTTTAAGTGCCCTTTCTATATTGTCATTAGGAACTGAATTAGATTTAGCTTTAGATATTGCTTGATAAAGTGAAGCATTATTGGCAGGATCGGTCCCTCCATTTTTAGCAGCTATTTCAATTGCTTTAACTAACTTTGCAAATAACTTACCTCTTTTTGCATCATTCGCACCTTTTTTTCTTTTTATTGTTGACCATTTAGAGTGACCCGACATATTTACCTTCTTGTAAAAATTGTGTTAACCATTGCAAGTAGTAATCATCATTTGTTAATTCAGGATGATAAGTTAAAGAGACAATATTTTTTTGACTTACACCAACAATTTCGGAGTTATGAGTTGCTACAGTTTCTACATTATCGTTTAGTAATTTTGTAATTTTCGGAGCCCTGATAAAACAATATATATCTCTGTTATTTAAAAATTGCACATCGCCTTCAAATGATTGATTTTGTCGACCATAAAAATTTCTTTTTACTTCAATATCAATATTAGGGATTACGGTATTGCCATCTAAAATTTTTTTAGCTAATAGAATTGTCCCTGCACATGTACTTAAAGTTGGAACTCCTGATTTTATTTGTTCATCGAGCTTACTAAAAATGTTGTCATTTTCGGCTATTTTAGTCATAGCAGTTGATTCGCCGCCAGGTAAAATTAATCCATCTAAGTCTACAATATCATTTTCGTTTTTAATCAACACTGGGTTAATATCGACTAAATTTAAACTTTTTTTATGATCTAAGAAACTTCCTTGTAGTGAAAGTATTCCAACCTTCAATTACCAACCTCGTTTTGCTAACTTTTCATCCTCAGATAATGTATCAATATTAATGCCAACCATAGGTTCACCTAAGTCTTTAGATACTTCTGCAAGAATTTTTGGATCATTAAAGTTTGTTGTTGATACAACAATTGCTTCAGCTCTTTCTGCTGGATCACCGCTTTTAAATATACCAGAGCCTACAAAAACTCCATCACAACCAAGTTGCATCATTAATGCAGCATCCGCAGGTGTAGCAATACCTCCAGCTGCAAAATTGACTACAGGTAACTTCCCAAGTTCTTTTATTTCTTGTAATACATGTAAAGGTGCTCTAAATTTCTTACTCAAAGATACCAGTTGGTTGGTATCACAACTTAGCACTTCGTTTATTTCATTGGTTATAGTTCTCATGTGTTTAACAGCTTCGATAACGTTACCGGTACCAGCTTCACCTTTAGTACGTATCATGGCGGCACCTTCTGCTATTCTTCTTGATGCTTCACCTAATCCAGTAGCGCCACAAACAAAAGGTGATTTATAATTTTGTTTGTTAATATGATTCTGATCATCTGCTGGAGTGAGTACTTCAGATTCATCAATAAAATCTACTCCAATAGATTCTAATATTTGTGCTTCTACAAAATGTCCAATTCTTGATTTAGCCATAACTGGAATAGTTACAGCTTCCATAACTTCTTGAATTACTCCTACTGATGACATTCTAGCTACTCCACCGTCTGCTCTAATATCAGCAGGTATTCTCTCTAATGCCATAACAGCTACAGCACCAGATTTTTCTGCAATTACTGCTTGTTCAGCATTTACCACATCCATGATAACGCCACCTTTAAGCATTTCTGCGAGACCTTTTTTAACTTTATCAGTTGATTCAATTTTCATAAGTCAATTCTACTCTAAAAGCTCAAATACAACGAAATGAACTTATCCATATTTTTCTTAATGTCATATTTTTGTATTTGTTTATTTTGTTCTTCCCAAATATTTGCAATATTACTAATTTTAATTTTTTCAATTAAATGATTAAGTGATTTAAGTGAATTATTTTGAAAATATAAACCTGTATGACCAAGAAGAGATTTAAATGCTTTAAGATCACTTGAAATTACAATATTTCCAGCATTAATTGCCTCAATTAATGTAATACCAAAACTTTCTCCATGGGTGTTTAATGCAAGGTATATATCTGACTCTTGAAGGATTTTATTTTTTTTACTGTCACTAGGATTTATAAATGTATTAATTAAATTATTATCAAATGTCTTATTTGTTATTGCACTGTATTTAAAACTAGAATCGTAATAATTTTTCACATATTTTTTGTATAAAGATAAATTTTTTCTCTTTTCATCTCTTCCAATAAATAATATATGTTTATTTTGTTCAAATTTTACATCCTTGTTTAAAGAAAACATATTGGGTATTAAATTCGTCGAACTCGATAAAGCAAGGGCATTATTTTTTGCTAATTCACTAACGTGGGTACTTAACCCTTTACGGCCGATAAAAAAATACAAAATTTTTAATAAAAAACATATAAATAGACTAAGAGATGCATGATGAGTGAATATATAATTTTTATGTTTAGGCATTTTCCAAAATGTTAAAGGGACAAAGGGTTCGTGAACATGTATTACATCAGACCATCGAATAGCATTTTTTAAAACTTGTTTATTTGGAAATAAACATACAGGAGAAACAGATCCGTTAAAGGGTACATTAATAGTATTACCTATATCAAAATCAGATGAATTAGGTCCTGCTACTTTACAGTCGTACTGAGTTTTATTATTTAAATATGACTTTATAGATTCTATCTGATTTTGAACACCACCAAATGAGTTAATGTTATATGGTGAAATTAAGAGTATATTAATACTCACTTGTCCACACTGGTTGAATTGAGTGCCATTGATTAGGATCAAGCATAATAAGGTTTTCTAATGATTTACTTAAAACTTTTAAACCATGTTGAATGCTTTGAGCCTGGTTATCAAAATAAGGTACGATAAATGGATTTCCAAAATGTAATTCGTATCCGTCATTCGTTTTAATGAAAGCAGTTGGAACAATTGGTAACTGAGTCTCTAAAGAAAGGGCAACAGGCCCTTTCGGGAAAGCTGCCATTTGATCAAAAAATTCTACACCAACACCGCTTTTTCCAATATGTCTTTCTGCCAAAAGACAAACATGATTATTACTATTTAAAAGTTCTACTATTTCGCTAAAGGTATTTTGTCCTTTACCACCAAGTAAAATTTTGCAACCAAGTTCCTCCCTAAGATTTGTAAACCAGTTCAATATTTTAATATCTGATAATGGCTCTGCTACCGCTACAAGATTCAAATTTAATTCTTTACCCATAGGAATAGCAAATTCCCAATTGCCAACATGGGGCAATGCAAGGATATATGAAGAATGTGTCTTGTTGAGTTTTCGAATTGCATTTTCATTTATTATTTTTACATTGGAATAAACATACTTAAAATAACCGTTTTTAGTTAACCAAATTGTCTCTAGCCAGTATTTAACATAATTAATTTTTACAGATAATACTGAATAATTTTTAATATATTGTTTTCTTCTTGAAAGTTTTAAATTAGATAATGGAGTTATTAGATAATAAATTAATCCAATTGGATAAGCGAAAAACAATATATATTGAATAGATAAATTTTTTAGTAGTAAGTGGACAACTTTAATAATTGAATATTTCATTATTTCAATGATCTATATAGAAAAATAAATCGTTGGAAGACTGTTAACCAAGTCAATATTGCAAAAATAAGCATATATATAAACGGTAATTCAAAATACATGAAAAGAACAGCAAATATGATCCTTTCAGGTCTTGCTGTTATTCCCTTTTTATTAGTTATATTATAATTTTGAGACATAGCTCTTATATACGGAATTAAATTTGAAGAAACAAGAATAGAAAATATTATAAATAATTCTAAGTCAGTATCTGTATATGAAACCCCTATTACTGACCAGATAATAAGTTCACCAATACGATCGATAAAGGAATCTAATATTGCACCTTTTTCACTAGACGAATTAATATATCTAGCATAAGGTCCATCTAGACCATCAATAGCACTACCTAAAAAAATTAAAACTATTCCTAAAAGATTTTCATTTTTATAAAAATAAAATGACCCAACAATTACAATTATCAATCCTATATAGGAAACACTATTTGGCTTTATTTTAAAATAAGCTAACAACCTAATAAAAGGGTATGCAAATTTTTCAGAAGTTGATTTAAATATTTTTTCAAGCATTAATAGATTCAGTATAAGGGTCACCCAAAACAGTTCCTGAAAAAGCATTTACTTCAGTAATCGTTTTAAATTTTGGTGGTGTCTCGTGGGAATAAACAATAACTGTCCACACTGGTGTAAGAATATTTTTAAAATTAAATAAAAATGTTAATGCGATTGAATAATAACCTATAGAATGCTGGATATCATTCATAATTGTTTCAATCACTTTTTCTTGTTTGATTGAGAATTTATTATTAACAAAAAATAATAAAATTGAGACAAATGCAAGTATTATCAAAGAAACATCAAAGTTGATAAATGTAACTAATTGGGAAGCAATATAAGTAGTTATTATTACCAATACAACATACATTGGATAATGTTTTCTTCTATTTGGGTTGGGCACTGTATAGCTACCAACTGCCAGGGAGTTTAAATCATCAGGAAGTAGTGCTTCTTCAGCATCACTTTGATTTATTTCTATACCATCAACCATTTATTGTAAATTCCGGCTCTTTTAATTCATCTTTTATTATCTTTATTGCGTTAGTTAAATTTATATCTTTAAGATTATCTTTGTTGTGAACATTTAAAGCTACTGTAGATTTTTTAATGTCATTCTCTCCTACAATCATTTGGATAGGTGTTTTATTTTTTTGTGAATGATGGATTTTTTCTCCTAATCTAATATTTCTATCGTCAATATTTATTCTGTAATTTCCAAGTTTTTTTATAATCTCATCTATATAATCAGATACATTTCCAATTGTTAAAATATCAATTTGTACTGGTGACAACCAACCAGGCATATGACCTGCGAAATGCTCAATTAAAACACCTGTAAATCGCTCTATAGATCCAAGTAAAGCTCTGTGAATCATAACTGGCCTAACTTTTTTATTTTCAGAGTTTACATATTCAATATCAAAATTATCAGGTTGCGCGAAGTCTATTTGGATTGTACTTAACTGCCATCTTCTACCTATTGCGTCTTTTGCATGTAAATCAATTTTCGGACCATAGAAAGCACCTTCACCATTAGCTGTAGCAAAAGGTATATTTAACTCTGTTAAGGAATTTTTAAGACTACTTGTAGCAATTTCCCAATCATCATCAGTTCCTATGTATTTAGTAGGCTTAGTAGACAAATCAGCTTCTATTTCAGTTAAACCAAAACTGTTTAATAACTTTACAGAAAAATTGAGTAATGTTTTAACTTCTTCATTTATTTGATCTTGCGTGCAAAATATATGAGCATCATCTTGAGTGAATCCTCTTAACCTAAGTAAACCATGTAAAACACCGGTTTTCTCATATCTATAAACAGAACCAAATTCAAAATATCTTAAAGGTAGTTCTTTATAAGAATGTAAATCGCTCTTATATATCAATATATGAAACGGGCAGTTCATTGGTTTAAGATAGTAAGTTTCATCATTGTCTTCATGAACTAACGGTGGAAACATGTTTTCTTTGTAATGGTTTAGGTGTCCCGATGTTTCCCATAAAATTGACTTACCTATATGGGGGGTATTAACTAAGTCATAATCATTATTTAAATGTGCATCTTTACTGTACGACTCAATAAGGTCACGTAGGATTGCACCTTTAGGTTTCCACAAAAAGTTTCCAGATCCTAATTCATCAGCTGTAGTAAAAAGATTCAATTCGTTACCTAGTTTTCTGTGGTCCCTTTTTTCAGCTTCTTCTTGTTGAACTAAATATTCATCCAAATCTTTTTTTGTAAACCATGAAGTACCGTATATTCGCTGTAACTGAGGATTTTCTTCATTTCCTCTCCAATATGCACCTGCGATTTTGGTTAATTTAAAGTATTTTAAGTAATCAGTACTCGGCAAATGCGGACCTTTACATAGATCAACAAATGAGTCATTGGTATAAGTTGTAACGGAACCATCTTCTACTCCTTCATCAGAATCAGCAGATTCTATAAGTTCAATTTTAAAAGATTGATCCTTAAACATTTTTTTTGCCTGTTTTTTTGTAATCTCTGATTTTTCAAATTTTTGTGAACTTTTAATAATATTTATCATTTCATTTTCTATGGCACCAAGATCTGTCTCTTTAAGTGGGCTATTAAAAAGAAAATCATAATAAAACCCATTATCAATACTTGGACCAACACCATATTTAGCATCTGGATAAATATTTAGAACAGCTTGAGCAAGTATATGTGCTGAAGAGTGCCTTAAGATATGAAGTGCATCAGGATCACTATTAGTAACTATCCTAATTGAAATATCTGAGCTAAATTTTGTTGATAAGTCGTAAAAAGTATTATCAATTTCTAAACAGATAGCATCTTTTGCTAATCTTGATCCAATACTTTTCGCAATATCAAAACCAGTAACATCATTATCAAATTTTTTAATGCTTCCATCTGGTAATGTCACTTGAACTGTCATAATTTCATAATAATAACTAAATTATGCTATTTTCACACAACAAATAATCTAAATATTTAAAACCATAATTTTTAGAAAAATATTTATAAAATATAAATATGAAAAATAAAGTGGTGTTACAACCAGAAGAAATAACTGTTTTTCTTCGCAATGAAGTGAAAAATTTAAATGTAAAAATTATTTACATATTTATTAACCCTTATCAATTAATTGTCAAAGAAGTCACATTTTTTAGTAATAATAATTTAGAAATTAATACTGTAGACATCAGAAAGGTAAATTATTACTCAGTCAAGAAAAAAGGTCTTAAACTTATTAACAATATTGTAAATATTGATAAAAAACATTTTTACAAAGGAACGAATAATAATTTGTATCATTCTATAGATTTAAAAAAAATTGCACTTTTTTTATCTTCTAGAAAGTCTAAAGATAAAAATTTAAAGCTTGCTGCATATTCTTATTATTATGTATCAAACACATTTAATTATTCAGCTAATTATTCATTGTTTCTATCAAAAAAACTTAATTACAGTGACTCATATATTAAAAATCTAACAAAAGAAATATTTAAAAATAAATTTATTACAAAAAATGTTACTGGTACTCCGGGAGGAATATTAACACCTAAGACTATTCGTATACTTAACTCTCGGAAATTTCAACAGTTTCAATAACTACGTCTGAAGTAGGTTTATCTCCAGCTCCAGTTTCTACAGTAGCAATAATGTCAATAACATCTAATCCCTCAACAACCTTACCGAATATGGTGTAGTTGTATGGTAATGGGTAATCAACATGCATAATAAAAAATTGACTTCCATTAGTATTAGGTCCACTATTTGCCATAGCTAAAATGCCTTTTGAATAAGGTATTTGGTTATTTAGCTCATCTTGAAATTGATATCCTGGATATTTACCATAATCTCCATGTCCTGTACCTGAAGGATCACCACCTTGAATCATAAAATCTGATATTACCCTATGAAAAATTACGCCGTCGTAATAACCGTCTTGGGCTAAATTAATAAAATTATTTACAGTCATAGGGGCATCACTAGTAAAAAATTCAACTTTCATATCACCTAAAGACGTTTTAATGATTGCTGTATACGATTTACTATTATCAATAGTCATTTCATGTGGTTGTGTATAAGTTTTATCCATATTTTCTCCTAAAGTTGTAGTTGTCTCTGCAGTTGTTGTTACAGTTGTTTCATTTGATGTTTCTGTTGAACCACCACATGAAATTAAAAGTATTAAAACAATAATATATTTTTTCATTAATTTTCCTGCCTAAATAATATTACCACTTCTGAAATTTCAGTAGTTTTTCTTTACATCCAATTGTTTAAATTTTAATGCTATTTGATTCTGCTTAATCTTACTTTAGAAATTGCTACTAATTTTTTGCCTTGATGAATTTTACATTCCCAAAGTTGAAATGATCTACCTTTTTTTATCGGAATAGCTGAACAATGGATAACTCCATCTTCCACACTAGATAAGAAATCGGTATTGTTATTAACTCCTACAAAGGTACCTTCACCTCCATAATTTGCACCATAGGAACATATTGTTTCAGCCAGCGTTGAATAGATTCCTCCATGAACTAATCCCATTGGTTGCTTGTGATTGTTATTAACCTCTAACTTAGATTCAACATGCTCTGCTGTTATAGAAATCATTTCGTGCCCTAGAAAGTTATCAAGGTTTTCTCCTTCAAAATTATTAAATTTGTTGTTCATAAGATTTCCTAAGCCTTTCTTCTCCAATATTTTTAACAAACCACCAGTATCCAATAATTATTGTAACGAGTGTTGCTAATGCTAATAAATAAAGATAAATATTGTTAGATAAATAATACCTTATAACATATACACCATATGAATATGAAGCTATTCCGTAAGTAGTAATTAAAAGCGTAACAAAACTAAACCAAGAAAAATTTTTCCCAATTTTTGCAACTACTATTTTTTTATCATTTATAGGAAAAAAATAACTATTTTCAAGTTTATGAGTGATAATTAATTCCTTATCTAATTTTTTATTAATCTTTTTTTCTAAAAATTCAGAATAATGACGAGAAAATATAAGATAATACGCATGAAAGGCCAAAATAACACTACCAAATAATGAAACTAAAGGTATTAAATAGGCAATATCTCTATTATCAAAAGATAATACAATCAACACAGTTGCTAAAAGTAGAAAAATACGAACATCTATTAAAAATTGTTGATGATAAAACTTATTCATACCTCTCATTCGCTTTAGTTGGTCGTTATATATTGTTAAATCATCCATAATGTAAAGTGTATATTGACTATGATTAATAAAAAATATTTCTTACTTTTTTTGTTCACGATGTTAATTATTTTATTTATTAACTTGTTTTCTGATGTAAGGGTAGAATTTTTAACAAATTCAATTGTAGAGTTTAGAAAATTTAGTCTAAATTGTGGTTCGGTGTATCAAATATTAATTGAAGGTGTCGAATACACAGATAAAAATCTCAGGATGAATGATGTTTACTGTTACAACAATGCAGTCCTAAAAGTAATTAACACAGTAGTTGGTACAATTCTCATATTAATTTCATTAAAATTAGGCTTAAAATTTATTGATAATAAATCAAAAAGAGAAGATTTAAGTGATCTTTTACGTATTTTAAAAATCAGAAATTCGAAGTAAGTATAATTATGGATATGAAAATTGGAGCTTTTATACCTCAAGGTTGGCGTATGGATCTTAATGGTATTGATATCAACAATCAATGGTCAACAATAATTGATACAGCTCAAAAAATTGAAAATCTTAATTATGAATCTATTTGGGTTTACGATCATTTCCATACAGTACCAACTCCTACACAAGATCCTACATATGAATGTTGGACTCTTATGTCTGCATTATCTCAAAACACATCAAGAGTAAGGCTGGGACAAATGTGTACATGCAATTCTTATAGAAATCC
>CEOP01037236.1_pt1 | contig 34044 bp, 29 predicted proteins | sample 361301 | NCBI WGS metagenome assembly CEOP01 (sample SAMEA2619548, study PRJEB7988) | marine metagenome | biome: marine biome (ENVO:00000447); feature: deep chlorophyll maximum layer (ENVO:xxxxxxxx); material: "saline water (ENVO:00002010), including plankton (ENVO:xxxxxxxx)" | depth 55 m
CTTTAAATATATTTCTTTTTGTAGTTTTTATTTATTTCGCATTCTCACTTTTTGGTTTTTATGAACTTAAGCTTCCAAATAATTGGATTAACTTTTCTGATGATGCATCCTCAAAAGTAAAGGGAACTACAGGAATATTTTTCATGGCGTTGACTCTTACTATTGTTTCTTTTTCATGCACGGGTCCAATTTTGGGATCGCTTTTAGCCGGATCGATTACTTCAGATGCTGGTGCAACTCAGTTAACATTTGGAATGTTAGGTTTTGGAATAGCTCTAGGTCTTCCATTCGGATTATTTGCTTTGTTCCCAAGTGCACTTAAATTTATTCCAAAATCAGGTAACTGGCTTAGTTCAACTAATATTGTCCTTGGTTTTATTGAATTAGCCTTAGCTTTAAAATTTTTATCAAATGCTGATCTAGTCTCTAATTGGGGGATTTTAAAAAGAGAGACTTTTATTTTAATCTGGACTCTAATCTCATTTATTACTTCACTCTATTTATTTGGCATATTTAAATTTCCAAATGAAGTTAAATCAAAGATTGGTCTTTCAAGAAGAATTTTTGGTTTTTGTTTTCTTTTTTTTACTAGTTATTTATTTCTTGGACTGACTTCGAATAATAATAATTTAAAGTTTCTCAGTGGTTTTCCTCCACCAACTTTTTATAGTTTAAATAATACCAATAATGAATGTCCACTTAACCTAAATTGTTATAAAGATTTTTATGAGGGTAAAAAATTCTCAGAACAAGTCAATAAACCAATCTTATTAGATTTTACTGGTTGGGCATGCGTTAATTGTAGAAGAATGGAAGAAAATGTATGGTCGAACAAAGAGGTTTATGAAATATTAAAAGATGAAATAATATTAATATCCCTATATGTAGATGATAGATCAGAACTTCCAGAAAATAAAAAATTTAAGTTACGAAGATCGAATGGTACAGTAAAATCAATTGAAACAGTTGGTCAAAAATGGTCAACATTTCAATACTTGAATTTTAAAACTGCATCTCAACCATTTTATGTATTAATGACAGCAAATGGTCGTATATTGAATGAACCGATACAGTATACAAGCACTAAAAAATTTAAAAATTGGTTAGAAGCAGGTTTAAAAATGAATAATAATAATTAATTTCATTTTTTTGGCCCGGTAAACATTAAATATCCTCTTAGAAATAAATCTATTGAGCCATTCATAACTGATTCAATATCATTTGTCTCAATTTTTGACCTAACATCTTTAATTTGCTTGTAAGGATGCATAACATAATTTCTTATTTGGGATCCCCATTCAATTTTCATTTTTGAAGCTTCAATTTCATCTCTAGCTGATAATTTTTTTTGTAATTCAATTTCATACAGTTGAGATTTTAGTAGCTGCATTGCTTTTCCTTTGTTTTCAAGTTGTGATCTTGTCTCTGAGTTTTCGATTACAATACCTGATGTTTTGTGTTTAAGCCTAACTGCTGTTTCAACCTTATTAACATTTTGTCCTCCAGCTCCACTAGATCTCATTGTTTCCCATGTTATTTCAGATGGGTTTATAATTATTTCTATTGAATCGTCTACTAAAGGATACACGTATACAGATGCAAAAGAGGTATGTCTTTTTGCATTGCTATCAAAAGGAGAAATTCGTACAAGTCTATGAACACCATTTTCTCCTTTTAGCCAGCCAAAAGCATATTCTCCATCAATTTCAATGGTAACGGTTTTAACACCAGCAACATCACCAGGATGATTATTTAATTCTTTTAGTTTAAATCCATTTTTTTCTCCCCACATTAGATACATTCTCATCAACATCTCTGCCCAATCACAACTTTCGGTTCCACCAGCACCAGCTGTTATTTGAAGTACAGCAGATAAATTATCCCCTTCATCAGATAACATATTTTTAAATTCAATTCTCTCAAAAAGCTCATCAATTTTTAATTTTAATGAATCTATTTCACTTTGAATTATCTCATCTTCCTTTTGAAGCTCGAAGAGGACCTCTAATTCCTCTATAAAATCTTTGATTAAATTAAAGTCTGTGACCCATTTTTTTTTCGACTCTAAATCACGTATAAATATTTGAGCTTTTTCTGGATTATCCCAAAAATCAGGTGATAGTGTTTTTTCTTCTAAATTTAAAATTTCTATTTGTTTGTTTGGGATGTCAAAGATACCCCCTTAACGCAACCAGGCGATCATTTAATTTTTTTAGAATGTCTAATTGAAGCATAATATGGATTTTAAGGTATTGCTAATTTAAATTTTCTTTTTTAAAATATGAATATTTAATATCTAATTTTATTAGTTTTATTATATCAAATTAAACTATGAAACAATTTATTTTCTTATTGATATCAATAATCATTTTCCCAATTTCTTTAATGTCTCAACACAAAAAATTCGAGAAATTATTAAATGATAAAAAAAATCAAAAAATTTCAAAAAATATTTTTTCTAAACTTAATTCTATGAAATTATTTAGTGGATTTTTTAATTTTTATTATGATGAAAATACTGATCATATTTTTCTTATTGTTAAAGATTTAAATAAAGAATTTTTATATGTTAATAGTTTAAGTGAAGGTATAGGAAATAACGACATTGGTTTAGACAGGGGACAGCTTGGTAAGCAAAGAGTTGTTTATTTTACTAAATCTGGTAATAGGTTATTATTAGTTGAACCAAATCAAAAATTTAGAGCAAATTCGGATAACTTTTTAGAAAAACAATCTGTTGATCAAGCATTTGCAAAATCAGTCATATGGAGTTTTAAAATTGAAAGTATAATAGATAAAAATTATTATTTAATTGATTTAAATAACTTTTTGTTGAATGATACTCATGAAGTAGCCAATAAGTTAAACAAATCTAATCAGGGATCTTACTTTATTGATAAAGATAGATCATCAATTAACCTTTACAGAACTAAATCTTTTCCAAAAAATACTGAGTTTGATATTCAACTTACATATTCAGGACAAGCAGAGGGAGATTTAATTCGATCTGTCACACCTTCTCCCAATTCTCTCACAGTTCATCAGCATCATTCTTTTATTGAATTACCGCCTTTAAATTTTAAAATGCGTCAATTTGATCCAAGAAGTGGAGTTAACGCATATAGATATTATGATTATGCAACCCCTGTGACTGAACCAACTTTAAAGGAATACGTTGTTAGACACCGATTAGAAAAAAAGAACCCAGAGCTAGAGATAAGTGAGGCAATAAATCCAATTATATATTATCTTGATAATGGAACTCCTGAACCAGTTAGATCAGCACTAATGGAAGGCGGAATGTGGTGGAATGAAGCATTTGAAAATATTGGATTCAAAAATGCATTTCAAATTAAAATTTTACCCAATGATGCTGATCCCCTTGATGTAAGATATAATGTTATACAATGGATACATAGGTCGACCAGGGGCTGGAGCTACGGATCTAGCATTTTAGATCCAAGAACTGGGGAGATTTTAAAAGGACATGTTAGTTTAGGAAGTTTAAGAATTAGACAAGATTTCATGATTGCTTTGGGACTTACAAAAGCACCATATAAACTCAACGAAAATAATGAAGATAAAGCTCTCGAAATGGCTTTGGCTAGAATTAGACAATTATCGGCACATGAAATAGGACATACTTTAGGTTTTGCACATAATTTTACTGGTAGTTCAAACAACAGATCAACGGTCATGGATTACCCTCATCCAACTCTGAAGATTATTAATGGAGAAATAGATTATAAGGATGCATACTCAACCGGTATTGGAGAGTGGGATAAAGTTACTGTAGCTTACAATTACTCACAATTTTCAGATGAGGTTGATGAGAACCAATCACTCAGAAAAATACTAGAAAATAGTTTTATTGATGGTCATAGATTTATTACGGATTCTGATTCAAGACCTATAAGTGGTGCTCACCCTAAATCACACTTGTGGGATAATGGAGAAAATTCTGTTACAGAGCTTAAAAATCTTTTAAAAATTAGAGAAATAGCTTTATCAAATTTCTCACTAGATAATATAGAGCAAGGAGAAAATTATTCAATACTTGAGGATCGTTTAGTACCAATATATTTATTACACAGATATCAATTAGAAGCTGTAGTTAAATCAATAGGAGGCTTAAACTACGATTATGGTGTTAAAGGTAATATTGAATATGAAGTTGAACCTTTAAGCAAGAATGATCAATACAAAGCCTTAGAAATATTATTAGAAAGTATTTCACCTGCAAATTTAAAAATACCAAAATCACTTCACTCAATATTAGGGCCTAGAACATTTGGAAATTATAGGGATAGGGAAAGTTTTGGTTCTCAATTAGGTGTAACATTTGATTATCTTGGTATTGCTAATTCACTGAGTGATCTAGTAATAAGTATGATTTTGAATAGGGAAAGAAGCTCTAGGTTAATTCAACATAGTTCTATATATAAAAATCAATTAAACCTTGGTGAGGTCATATCTCATTTAATCAAGGAAACTTTTAAATCTAATCAAACTGATTCATACTCCGAATCGATAAATGAAATTAATCAAGCTAACGTTTTAAAAAATTTATTTAAACTTGGAAGTGATTCTCATTCTTATCCTCAAGTTAGTGCTGAAGTATATAATCAATTAGATCAATTGAAAACTTGGCTTAGTGAATCATCTAAAATTAAATATTCAAAATATTATCAAAGCCAAATAGATAATTTTATATCTAAACCAATTATGATTAGACCTCTTAAAACAAATAAAATACCTGATGGATCCCCAATTGGTTCTATAAAATGTGATTTTTAATGAATATAAATTTGATAAGTGATACTTTTACAATTCCATCTAAAGAGATGCTTGAAGCAATGTTGAATGCAGAGGTCGGAGATGATGTTTTTAAAGAAGACCCAACATTAAACAGACTTGAAGATAAGGTGGCAAAAATGTTTGGAAAAGAATCTGGTCTTTTTTTTCCGTCAGGAACAATGTCTAACCAAGTTGCTATCAAAATCCACACAAAGCCTGGAGATCAATTAATCTGTGATGAATTATCACATATTTACCATTATGAAGGTGGGGGTGTTAGTTTTAATTCTGGTGTTTCGTGTAGACTAGTTAAAGGAATAAACGGATTAATTGATAAAGATCTAGTAGATGAGGCTATAAATCCTCCTGATTTTTACCATAGTCCACCTACATCTTTAGTTTCTATTGAAAATACTTCAAATAAAGGTGGTGGTTCATGCTATGAATTAGATTCTCTTAAATCAATAAGTAAACTATGCAAGGAAAAAAATATTTCAACTCATCTCGATGGGGCTAGAATATGGAATGCAATGGTTGCTACAAATACTAATCCTAATCAATATGGTAGATTATTTGATACGATTTCTGTTTGTTTTAGCAAAGGGCTTGGATGTCCTGTTGGATCAATGCTCCTTTCAAGTAAAGAATTAAATAAAGAAGCTGTAAGATACAGAAAAGTCCTCGGTGGAGGAATGAGACAAGTTGGATATATCGCTGCAGCAGCTGATTATGCAATTGACAATAATATAAATGATTTAATTAATGATCATATAAAAGCAAAAGAATTAGAAAGTATTCTAAATGAAATGGAATATGTAGATAAAGTTGAGCCTGTCTCTACAAATATTATAATTTTTTCTTTGAAGTCAATTTATAATGAGGATAAGTTTATTGAATTACTTTTAGATAATAATATAAGATTAATTAAGTTGGGTAGAGGTAAGATAAGAATTGTTACTCATAGAGATTACACCCAAAATCAGCATGAGTTCACAATTAATATTTTAAAAAATTTAAAGATATAGATCTTAAATATTAAAAATATTGATTTTTAATTTAGTTTAAAATAGTATATGAATATTTCTATTAAATAGATGAAAAAAAATAAAATAATAATCCCTCCTTCACCAAAAAAAGTACCCTTCAAAAGCATTATTCATGATAATTTAAGAATTGATAATTATCATTGGTTAAGAGATATTAATGACCCCGATGTTCTAGATTATTTAGAAAGTGAAAATGAATATTATGATAAATCAACTAAACCTTTTAAATCAATCGAAAAGAAATTATTTTTGGAAATTAAATCTAGGATCAATGAGGATGATTCATCTGTTCCTTATTTTCATAATGATTATTGGTACATTACTAAATTTGAATTTGGTAAACCTTATCCAATTTATGTCAGAAAACACAAGTATTTATCATCAAAAGAAGAACTTTTAATTGATGTAAATAAATTATCTAAAGGTTATGATTATTTTAATTTAAAAGGAATTAATGTTAGTCCTGATAATACTAAAATGGCATTTTCTGTCGATACTAAATCTAGAAGAAAATATAAACTTTATATCAAAGATTTATTGGATAATTCAATTTTAAAAACAAATATTTCAAATACAAATGGTTTATCAGTATGGGCTAATGATAGTCAACATTTATATTATGTAAAAAAGGATGAGCTCACATTAAGATCAGATTCTGTTTACCTCCTTGACATAAAAAACATTAATAAAATGGATAATTTAATTTATTTTGAAATTGATGATACATTTTCTGTTAGTATAAGTAAATCAAAATCGAATAAATATATTTTCATTTCATCACATAGCACAAAAACTACTGAGTATCAATATTTAAACTCAGATTTTCCCAAACAAAAATTTAAATTAATTCAAAAAAGAATTACTGGTCTTGAATATGATGTTTATCATTATGACAAGTTTTTTTTTATAATTACAAATCATGGCAATTCTTTTAACTATAAATTAGTTAAAACCCCAGAAAGAAAAACTACGTTAAATAATTGGACTAATTTTTTAGATCATAGAGATGATGTGTTACTTCAGGAATTAGATTTATTTGAAAATTATTGGGTCACATTGGAAAGATCAAATGGCTTAAATAAATTAGTTATTCATTCATGGAGAAATAAAAGAAGTTATTATGTTCCAGTTAAAGGTGAAACTTATAATATTTATTCTTTATATAATCCTAATTTTCAAACAGATAAAATAAGATATAAATATAATTCACTATCAACACCAAATTCCGTTATTGAGTTTGATATGAAATCAAAAAAAATAAAAATATTAAAAACTCAGCTAGTTAAGGATAAGAATTTCAAATCAAGTAATTATATTGAAAAAAGAATATGGGCAAAAGCCAATGATGGTACTAAAATCCCTATCTCAATTGTTCACAACAAAAAAACTAAAATTTCACCTTCAACACCATTGTTACAATATGCTTACGGATCTTATGGATATACTATAGACCCATCATTCTCAACTTCTTTAATAAGTTTACTAGATAGAGGTTTTATTTATGCAATTTGTCATGTAAGAGGTGGTGATTATTTAGGACGTATTTGGTATGAAGAAGGAAAATTACTGAATAAAAAAAATACTTTTGAAGATTTTATTTCATGTTCTTATTTTTTAATAGGAGAAGGATACACATCATCTAAACACCTTTATGCTTATGGAGGATCTGCAGGAGGACTCTTAATGGGTGTCATTATAAATAAAAATAGTAATCTCTATAACGGAATAATTGCGGATGTTCCATTTGTTGATGTTGTTAATACAATGTTGGATGAAAGCATTCCTTTAACCACTGGAGAATATGATGAATGGGGAAACCCAAATATTTTGGAATTTTACAACTATATAAATTCCTATTCACCGTATGATCAGGTTAATGAACAAGATTATCCAAATATGTTAGTTACAACGGGTATTCATGACTCACAAGTTCAATACTGGGAACCAGCTAAATGGGTTGCCAAAATTCGAGAATTAAAAACTAATTCTAACTTAATCTATTTAGTAACAGATATGAAAACTGGTCATGGAGGTCCTTCAGGAAGGTATAATGCTATTAAAGAGGTGGCAAAAAAATATGCATTTTTACTACAAATTGAAAACCAAAGTGATTAACTATTTTTAATTAAATTTGCAAGCAATTATATTTAAAAGCTTTTAAGTTTGATTATACACAATAATATTCTTGAATTGGTTGGAAATACACCTTTAATCAAACTGAATAAAAGCGTTTCTAATTTTCCAGGAAATTATTATGCTAAATGGGAAGGTTATAATCCTGGTCATTCAAATAAAGATAGAATTGCACTACATATAATCAATGAAGCAGAAAAACAAGGATTAATTAAATCAGGAAGTACTATTATTGAGACAACCTCAGGTAATACTGGATTTAGTCTTGCGATGGTTTCACTAGTTAGAGGATATAATTGTATTCTGGCAGTAAGCTCTAAGTCATCTAAAGATAAAATAAATATGCTTCAATCTATGGGAGCAAAAGTATATGTTTGCCCTTCAAATGTTTCTCCAGAAGATCCAAGATCGTACTATGAAGTTGCAAAAAAAATTAATTTAGAAACTCCAAATTCATTATACGTAAATCAATATTTTAATGATTTGAATAGAATAGCACATTATAAAACCACTGGACCAGAAATATGGAATCAAACAGATGGAACTATTACTCATTTAATAGGTTCAAGTGGAACAGGAGGGACTCTTACAGGTTCGGCAAAGTTTTTAAAAGAAAAGAATGCTGATATTAAAGTTATTGGTGTTGATGCTTATGGATCTGCATTAAAAAAGTACCATGAAACGGGAAAATTAGATAAAAATGAAATTTATCCATACAAAATTGAAGGTTTAGGAAAAAATTTAATCCCTTCAGCCACCGATTTTTCGGTAATCGATAGATTTATAAAAGTCACTGATAAATCCAGTGCTAATTCAGCTAGATTAGTTACAAAAAATGAAGGAATTTTTGTTGGATATACATCAGGTGCAGTTTATCAGGCATTAATACAACTTCAAAACAAAAAATATTTTAATAAAAGTTGTAATGTTGTATTGATATTTCCCGATCACGGATCACGTTATATGAGTAAAATATATAGCAATGAATGGATGATTAAACAGGGTTTTATGAATAAAAAAGAAAAGAATATTGTTCATCAAATTGAATATGTTTAATTTTGAATTTTTTAAATATGAAAGATTTATTTTATAGAATTCAGCAAAACAAAGGTCCTTTAGGCAAGTGGGCTAAACATGCTGAAGGTTATTTTGTTTTCCCAAAATTAGATGGCCCAATTGGAAACAGAATGAAATTTAATGGAAAAGAAGTAATTACATGGAGTATTAATGATTATTTAGGTTTAGCAAATCATCCTGAAATAAGAAAAGTTGATGCTGAAGCTGCATTAGAATATGGTTCTGCATATCCAATGGGAGCAAGAATGATGTCAGGACATACAGAAGCTCACGAGCAATTAGAGCTGGAGCTTGCACAATTTGTTGAAAAAGAATCAGCCTATTTATTAAACTTTGGTTATCAAGGAATTTTATCAACAATTGATAGTTTAGTTAATAAGGATGATGTTATTGTTTATGATGTTGATTCCCACGCCTGTATTATTGATGGTGTTAGACTCCATCATGGAAAAAGGTATACTTATCAACATAACGATATAGAAAGTTTAGAAAAAAATTTGATAAGAGCCACTAAAATTGCAACTCAAACTGGAGGTGGTATTCTTGTAATTTCAGAAGGAGTTTTTGGAATGAGAGGTGAACAAGGCAAATTAAAAGAAATATCAAATTTAAAGAGTAAATATAATTTCAGATTCTTAGTTGATGATGCTCATGGGTTTGGAACACTTGGAAAAAATGGTTCTGGTGCTGGAAAAGAACAAGGTGTTCAGGATAAAATCGATGTATATTTTGCAACTTTCGCAAAATCAATGGCATCAACTGGTGCATTTGTTGCTGCAGATAAAGAGATAATTGATTTCTTAAAATATAACATGAGGTCTCAAATGTTTGCAAAATCTCTTCAAATGGTATTAGTCAAAGGTGCTCTAAAAAGACTTGATATGCTAAGATCAAGACAAGAGTTCAAAAATAACTTATGGAAGAATGTGAATGCTTTACAAAATGGATTAAAAAATAGTGGCTTTGATATTGGATCTACTCAAAGCTGTGTCACCCCAGTGTATCTAAAAGGCAGTATACCAGAAGCAATGGTTTTAGTTAAAGATTTAAGAGAGAATTATTCTATATTTTGTTCGATTGTTGTATATCCTGTGATTCCAAAAGGTCTTATTTTATTAAGATTAATCCCAACAGCATCTCATACACTTAAAGATGTTTCAATTACATTACAAGCCTTTTCAAATATTAGGGAAAAATTAGAAAAGGGTATATATAAAAGATTATCTCAGGCTATATCTTCATCTGTTTAATCATTTAGCATTACTGGCATAACTAGCATAGTTATTTCTTCATTGTCAATGTTTTTTTCTGCAGGTGTTATTAATCCTGCTCTGTTAGGCAAAGACATGGCTAATTGAACTTTATTAGAATCTAAATTATTTAGCATTTCAATTAGAAACCTGGAATTAAAACCAATTTGAATATCCTCCCCAGAATATTCACAATCTAACCTCTCATCAGCTTTATTGTTATAGTCATAATCCTCAGCAGATATATTTAATGATGTTCCAGCAATTTTTAAACGTATTTGGTGTGTTGTTTTATTTGAAAAAATACTTACTCTTCTTACAGAGTTTAAAAATAGTGCTCTATCAATAAGCATTATATTGGGATTTTCTTTTGGAATTACTGCCTCATAGTTTGGGTATTTACCATCGATTAATCTGCATGTTATTTTTGAAGATCCAAAAATAAATTTAGCATTAGATTCATTGTATTCAATTTTAACATCATCTTTAACACCAACCATGATACCTTTTAGAATCTGTAAAGGTTTTTTTGGGACTATGAATTCAGTGTTGTTATCAGCTGAAAAATCAAATCTTGAGTATTTTACCATTTTATGTGCATCAGTTGCAACAAAATTTAAATTTTCTGAATTAAATTGAAAGAATACACCAGTCATTATTGGACGAAGATCATCATTGCCTGAGGCAAAAACTGTTGAATTAATTGCTTTTGACAAAACATCTCCTCTTATAATTGTAGTACTAGGATCATTAATATTAATTATTTTGGGAAAATCTTCTCCGGACACATAAGAGAGTGCATATTTACCATTATTGGCAATTATTTCAATTGAATTAGATTCAGTTTTAATAAAAGTTAAAGGTTGTTCAGCAAATGTTTTAAGTGTATCAATTAAAATTCTAGCAGGAAGAGCAATAGAGTCAGAATCTTTTGATTCAATTGAGATGGAAGTTGACATTGTCGTTTCTAAATCTGAAGCTGACAAGGTTAAGGTTTCGTTATTTATTTCAAATAAAAAATTATCAAGAATTGGAAGGGTATTAGATGAATTTATTATGCCTCCTATTACTTGTAATTCTTTTAACAGTACTTCACTCGATACAATAAACTTCATCAAAGATAATTTTATCAAATATATTTTAATTGCATCTTAATTAAAAAAGAACTTATTCACATTTATTAACTAAATTTCATTAATTCAAATTATTTTGAATTTATATTTCATCAAAAATAATTGTAACTGAATCTCTATAATCCAATCCAAATAGACTACTTGCACTTCCAACAGTTGAAGGATTACTTTTGTATATAGCAAGTTCTAAATAACCTGCCGTGTTAAAAATTGCAATTTTTTTTCCATCTTCATTTCTTCTTTCTTTTGGCAATTTAAAGTCAATTGCTTCACTATAATTTTTATAAATTTTATTAAATTTTACTGATCTTGCAATTACTGTAAAATTTCTGGACTTACCGATATCATTAAAAATTTTCTTCGTAATATTTGTTATTACATTACCATAATTATCAATGTAAATAACACTTCCTAAAATTTTATTCATCCTACTGCTTATTACAGGGTTTAAGTTTGTCAATTGCAATATCGAGTCTATTTTTTTCCCAATTATTTCAAGTTTTCCATTTCGTGATATATGCCCAGCTACATTAACAAATACCTCAAGAACAGGAAAACTACTTATTATTTTATCATGGATATTTATTTCAAAAATATTTTTTGGGGTTTTACCATCAAAAACTAAAGAGAAAATTCCATTATCAGAGCCTATAAAATAATGTTCGTCGTAATATATTGCTAAATGTTTGTTTTCCTCATTAAGCTCAGAATCTACGCCAATGATATGAATTGTTCCTTTTGGAAATAGTTTATATGAATTTTTTAATATATATGATGCCTCAGTAATATTGTATGGATTAATTTCATGACTTATACTAATAATATTGACTTTTTTAATTTCTGAGATTAATGCAGCTTTTACAGCTGAAACAAAATAGTCTTTATTACCAAAATCAGTAGTTAAGGTTACAATTATCATATAATAATTTAATATTAATTTTAATTCAAAAAGTGTAAATTTGAATTAACTAATCTAAACAAAATTAATTTTTTTTAACTCTTCTCACTCTTGAATGAACTTGAAATTAATCTCAAAGAAACAAATCCTCAAGAATTTTTCGGAAATCATAGTAAAAATTTAGAAATAATTAAAAATCATTTCTCTAAATTAAAAATTGTTGCAAGAGGATCGACAATTAAGGCATATGGTGAAGATAAATTACTTCATAATTTTCAAAAAAAAATAGATGATCTAATTTTCCAATTAGATAAAAATAATTTTTTGGATTCTCAATTAACAGAAAAAATACTAAAACTTAACGGAACCAAAGTTGACTCAGGTATTAATGATAAGCTTATACTTAGAGGAGTAAATGGAAAGCTTGTAACAGCAAAATCACCTAACCAAGTAAAGTTAGTTGAATCAATCATAAAAAATGATATGATTTTTGCTATTGGTCCAGCTGGAACAGGTAAGACATATACAGGAATCGCTATGGCTGTCAAATCATTAAAGGATAAAACTGTTAAAAGGATTATATTAACAAGACCAGCCGTTGAAGCAGGAGAAAATTTAGGATATCTCCCGGGAGACTTAAAAGAAAAACTTGACCCTTACATGCAGCCTCTATATGATGCTCTTCTTGATATGATTCCATCTGAAAAACTTAAGTCTTTACTAGAAAAAGGTATAATTGAGATTGCTCCCTTAGCATTTATGCGAGGTCGAACTTTAGATAATGCCTTTGTAATACTAGACGAAGCTCAAAACACATCTCATTCACAAATGAAGATGTTTTTGACAAGAATGGGTGTAAATGCTAAATTTTTAATTAACGGTGATCCAGGACAAGTTGATCTCCCAAAAAAAGTTGTTTCTGGTTTGAAAGAGGCATTAAAAATTTTAAAAAAAATTAATGGTATTGAAATGGTTTTATTAGATGAATCTGACGTAATTAGACATAAAATAGTAAAAAAGATTTTAAGCGCATATGATAAAGTTGATAACTAAATAAAGATGAACAAAACATTATTTAGAACAAATTTTAAGTTTAAAAATCAACTTTCCAAATATACAGGTAAAGTTCGAGAACTTTATAAACTAGATAACGGTAAATTGATTATGATATCTACTGATAAAATTTCAGCTTTTGATTTCATTTTACCCAAGGGAATTCCATACAAGGGTCAAATTCTCAATCAAATTGCAACTAGAATGATGTCCTTAACCTCTGATATAGTTCCAAATTGGATTTTAGATTCTCCAGATCCTAATGTGTCAGTTGGATTGAACTGTGATCCATTTAAAATTGAAATGGTCATAAGGGGCTATCTTGCTGGTCATGCTGCGAGAGAATATAAAAAGGGAAAAAGATTGCTGTGTGGTGTAAAATTACCAAACGGACTGAGTGAGAATGATAAATTACCATATCCAATTATTACCCCAGCGACAAAGGCAGATCATGGTCATGATGAGGATATATCTGAGGAGGATATTATTAATAAATCTATAATTTCTGAATCAGATTATGAAATTTTAAAAAATTATACATTAAAACTTTTTGAAAGAGGAACCAAATTAGCTTTAAATCAAAATTTAATATTAGTTGATACTAAATATGAATTTGGAAAAACCGCAGATGGTAAAATTATGCTAATTGATGAAATTCATACACCTGATTCCTCAAGATATTTTTACAAAGATGGTTACGAAAAAAGACAAAAAGATAATATACCCCAAAAACAATTATCAAAGGAATTTGTTAGAGAATGGCTAATATCAAATAATTTTCAGGGATTAAGAGGACAAACTATTCCTCATATTTCTGATGAATATGCGAATTTAGTGTCAGAGAGATATATTGAATTGTATGAAAGAATAATGGGAGAACCTTTCATTAAAGAAGATATAAATAATATAGAGTATAGGATTAAAAAAAACTTGTCTTCTTACTTATAGTTTTTTAAAATTTTATCTATTGCTTCATTAGGTTTTAACCAAGTAGCTTTTTTATATTTTTTGAACCAAGTAATCTGTCTTTTTGCATATCTTCTTGTGTTTTTTTTTATTTCTTCGATGGTCTTTTTTTTACTTAAAGTTCTATTCCAATATAGAATCCATTCTTTATAACCAACAGTTTCAAATATTTTTGAATCTTTGAATTTGTATAATGATTTAGCCTCTTTTTCCAAACCATTTTCAACCATCTTATCTACTCTTTCATTGATTTTATCATAAATTTTAATTCTCTCTTCACATAGAATATAAATTTGCGATTGAAATTTTCTGATTTTTTTTTCTTTGCTTAAGAAACTTGAATATTTTAGACCTGAATCGATACAAACTGAAAGAACTCTTATAACCCTTCTATGATTATTTATATCAATTGTTTTATATGATTCATAATCCATTTTTTTTAATTGTTTTTGGAGTGAATCTATACCATCATTATTATAAATATCATTTAATTTATTCACAGTTAAATTTGTGGTATTTGGAAAATCATCTAAACCAAATAATATAGAATCAGCATACAAGCCAGATCCACCTACTAGAATAACATTTTTATTATCATCTAAAATATTATAAATTTTTGAAATTGATTCTTTCTGATAAGCACCTACATTTAGTGGGGTTTCGATACTTCTGTCTTGAATAAAATGGTGTTTGACAAGACTCATTTCTTTCTTAGATGGAGGAGAAGTACCAATTTTCATTTCATTATAAAACTGTCTTGAGTCGCATGAAATTATTTCAGTTGATAAAGTTTTTGCAAGTTTAATTGCAATAGTTGTTTTTCCTATGGCTGTTGGACCACCAATGTAGATGAGGTTTCTATTATTCATCATTTAATAATTCACCACAGTGATAACAATAAATAGAATTATCTTGGTGATCACTTGTCATACAATGAGGACAGGCTTGAGTATTACTAGATATTTTTGACTTTTCAGATAATTCAGCTGTCACTATTCCAGTTGGAACAGCAATAATTCCATATCCCATGATCATAATTACAGCGGCAATAAATTGACCAAAAGGTGTAATAGGAGCAATATCGCCATAACCAACTGTTGTAAGAGTAACTATACTCCAATAAATACCCTCTGGAATGCTAGTAAAACCACTTTCATCAGGTTCTATCATATACATAAGCGTTCCAAAAATTATACAGATTACCAGAACACTAAAAATAAAAACACCAACTTTTGCTCTACTGGCAATAAGCGCTTTCATTAAAGTATTCGATTCTCCAATATATCTAGTCATTTTTAAAATTCTAAAAACTCTTAATAGACGAAGTGCTCTCAGCGCACCTAGATACTGAGTTCCAAAGAAAAGTATTGAAATGTATTTTGGAATAATTGATAACAGATCTATTATACCGTATAAACTAATTATAAATTTAAATGGTTTTTTGACACATATAAGTCGCAATATATATTCGATTGAAAAAACTATGGTTATTATCCACTCAGAAATATTTAAAAAATTACTGTAGTTAAGTCTAAATGATTCGACACTTTCAAGAGCAACAAGAATTACACTTACAATAATTAAAAAAAGAAGGATAATATCAAAGGCTTTTCCAGTTTTTGTATCTGCCTCGTATATTATTTCATGAAGTCTATGACGCCAATAGCTATTTTTAACTGACATGTTTATAAAATTACAAAATTTATAAATAGATAATAATTTACAATTCTATTATATGTTTGTGTTTGTTTGTTTTGATATAACTGTGCAAAATTGAGTATGCATCGGAATTATGATCTATTTCAACAAGTCTTTGTTTTATATTTCTAACACTTTTTATTTGATGGTTCAATTCATAATATCCGTATCCTTTAATCTCATGATTCTTAACATAAACGAAGCTTTTTTCATTTAAATTTCTTCCTTTATCTATCATTAAAAAGGTATCATATTTAAACTTTAAATCATCAATTAAAATATTAATTCGTTGATTATATTCAGTTTTATTTTCCTTCATTAAGCATGCACCATTACATGATTTTAAATGGTATTTTGAGCAGATTTTTTTATCATTATTTATGGAAGTTAAATTTTCACATAAATTATATTTTTTAATCCAAAATCTTAATTTTTTTATTGCATCAGCTTTACTTTTAAAAACATATAAATATTTTTCGAAAGATAGTATTTGTTCAGTTTTTATTCTGTAATACCCGTTAGAATCAATAATTAGTCTTAATCCTATGGGAAAATGAAGTAATTTATTTTTATAATTTAATTTAGGTTGATTTTCTTTTATTTCCTGGTCCTCCTTCAAAAGTGCAATTATTTCACTGCCAGTTTCTTCAAATACAATTCTTTCTATATTTCTTTGAATTTTAGATGACTTCGAATCTTTAGATGTCAGATGATTAGTAATTCTTCTTTTTATATTTTTACTCTTACCGATATATATAATTGAAGTTTTATCATATATATAATAGACTCCAGTTTCTGTTGAACAATGGTCAATAATCTTTATGAATTTGGATTTAATATTTTTTTTATTTGATTTATCAACTAGCGAATTAATTATTAATTTTTTTTTGTCTTTTTGAATAAGAAGTTCAAAAAGTTTAAGTGTAGCTGTTGCATCTCCAAATGCTCTGTGTCTATTTGAAATTGGAATACCCAATTCTTTTACAAGATTTCCCAGCTTGTAGGACTTTAAATTTGGTATAAGATTTTTTGATAATTTAACTGTACACAGAGATTTTCTCTTAAAATTATAACCAAGTCTTTTAAATTCAGTTTTAAGCATTCTATAATCAAACTCTGCATTATGAGCAACTATTATACAATCTGATGTGATTTCAATTATTTGTTTTGCAATTTCATAAAATTTAGGAGAGTTAGAGAGCATATTTTCTCGTATACCAGTCAATTTCGAAACATATGGTTGAATTTTTCTATCAGGCTTGACTAAAGAAATAAAACGGTCCTTAATTTCAAAATTTTCATAGCGGAAAATTGCAATTTCAGTAATTGCTTCTTCATTAAATTTACCTCCTGTTGTTTCGACATCAATGATAGCGTACATCAAATTTTTCTTTCACCAAATATTTTACTACCAATTCTAATCATATTTGATCCATTATTTATAGCAACTTTATAATCTCCACTCATCCCAATAGAGAGAATATTAAAATTAGAGTCGATTTTATTTAGTTCATTGAATTTTACTTTAATGGAATTAAACTCAGAATTTATTAGTGATTTATCATTTGTATAGGAAGCCATTCCCATTAAGCCTTTAATTGATATATTTTGTAGACTTAATGAATAGTTAAATAATTCCTCTATTTTATTTAATGATATACCGAATTTTGAAACTTCTTTTGAAATATTAACTTGTAATAAACATTTAATTACCCTATTATTTTTAATTCCATGTTTATTGATTTCATTCATTAATTTAATACTGTCAACACCATGAATTAAAGAAACAAAAGGGGCAATATATTTTACCTTGTTTCTCTGAACATGACCAATCATGTGCCATTTAATATCTTTTGGTAAAGAATTATATTTTGCTAACATCTCTTGGATTTTATTTTCTCCAAAAACTCTATGACCTGCATCATAAGCATTCATTATTAAACTATTTGGTTTGGTTTTTGATACAGCAACCAAAGTAACATGATTAGGAATTTGAGATTTTAATTCATATAAATTATCTGCTATGATCATATTTGAATTTTGTTCAGAAAGAATCAATAATTTTTTGAGCAATTTTTAATGCTAAATAGCCATCATTTAAATCGACTATTGGTGTTTGATTCTTATTTATCGATTTTGCAAAAGACTCTAGTTCATTTAAAATAGCATTAGATTTTAATACCTTTGGATTTTCAAAATAAACTTCTCTTTTTTCACCTTCAGCGTTTTCGAGTATCATACCCTTAGTATCAATTTTACTGGAAAGATCATTTATTTTTACAATTTCAGTACTTTTTGATAAAAAATCAATTGAAACATATGCATCTTTTTGAAAAAATCTAGTCTTTCGCATATTTTTCATTGATATTCTACTCGCAGTCAGATTTGCAACACATCCATTCATAAATTCAATTCTTGCATTTGCAATGTCTGGACTGGCACTTATAACTTTAATACCAGATGCATTAACTGATTTTATTGGAGAACTTACAATACTTAATATAATATCTATATCATGAATCATAAGATCTAAAACTACTGGAACATCAGTACCTCTGGGGTTGAATTCTGATAGTCTATGTGATTCAATGAACATAGGGTTTTGAATATGAGACCTTGAAGCTATTAGTGCAGGATTAAATCTCTCAACATGGCCAACCTGTCCATAAACATTATTCAACTTAGCAAATTTGATAATTTCCTCTGCTTCGTTAAGTGTTTTTGAAATTGGTTTTTCAATAAAAACATGACATTTATTTTTAATTGCCATAATCGCAATTTTATGATGTGAATCAGTGGGTGTTACTATATCAATTACATCACATTTTTTAATTAATTTTTCTGGTGATTCAAAAAATTTATAATTGAATTTATTTTGAACCTCAATTGAACTTAATTTATCTGAGTCATGAAAACCAACTAGATTATAATATTTTGAATCATTCAAAAGTTTTAAATGAATCTTTCCAAGGTGACCGGCTCCAAAAACACCAATGTTTAACATTTTTTTTTAAAAATACAATACTTATTGAATCTTTTAACTTTCTCTTAATTACTTTTACTCAATATATGGAAGATACTAATAAAAATAAAGGTTTAAGAAAACAACTTATAAATATTCTTTCAGAGAAAGGAATAAATGATAAAAACGTTTTAAACGCTTTAAATAATATTCCAAGACAATGGTTTATGGAATCAGGTTTAAAAACATATGCCTATACAGATAAAGCTTATCCAATAGGGGAGGGTCAAACAATTTCTCAACCGTATACTGTTGCTTATCAAACTCAATTATTAAAGACTAAAGCTGGCGATAAGGTATTAGAGGTTGGAACAGGTTCAGGTTATCAAACCTCTGTCCTAATTGAATTAGGTTGTAAGGTGTTTACCATTGAAAGACAAAGGTTGTTGTTCAAAAAAGCTGAATTGTTATTTAAAAAAATTAAATGGAAACCAAAGAAAATAGTTTTTGGAGACGGCTATAAAGGATTAAAAATCAACGCACCATATGATGCCATAATTGTTACTGCTGGATCACCCGAATTACCTAATAATTTAATGTTACAGCTAAAAATAGGTGGAAGGCTGGTAATTCCAATTGGAACTAAAGAACAAACTATGACTCGATATGTTAGAGTCTCAGATAAAGAGTATAGTAAAGAAACTTTTGGTAGTTTTAGATTTGTTCCACTTCTTAAGGATAAAGTCTAAATGTTAATACATATATATTTTATTGATGAAGCAATATCAATATTTGTTTCCCTGTATTTTTCATTTTCTAAAGATGATTCATCAAATTTCCCAGGATCATCAAACTGAAGTGATATTATTTTAGATGCTCCATCTATAATCGGGCAATTTTTTTCAGCACTTGAACAATTCATGACGGCTATAAAATTATTTGCAGGGTTTTGAATGTCGTTATATAGTTTAGAAATTAATTTTATTTCTTTTATTTTACCATATTTAACTATATATTCTGGATTAGTTATATGCTTATTTTGGTTTATAGAAAAACCACTTTCAATCAAAATCTTTATTATACGCTTATTAACATTTGTTACTTCGGTACCACCTGAAAATGAATGAATCCTAGTAAATCCATAATAATTAAATATTATTTCGCTCCAAATTTGACAAAGCTGACTTCTTCGTGAATTATGAGTGCATATAAAATTTAATTTTGATGGAAGATTTAAATCATTATTTTTTTTAAGTTCACTTATTATTGTATTAAGAGAGTTTTTTCGTTGAAGTGGAATTTTATTTACATTTAAATTTAAAATAAAATCTTTGATATTTTGATTTATCATTTATTGAATGTTTTTTTAATTCTATCAATATTTCTTTTGTTATCTCTTTCTTTAATTGCTTCTCTCTTGTCATATAATTTTTTACCCTTTGCTAAGCAAATTTGAATTTTTGCATATCCATTTTCATTTATGAATAACTTAAGCGGAATAATTGTTAAACCAGAATTGTTAACTTCTTTAAATAATTTTTTTAATTCATTCTTATTCAATAATAACTTCCTGCTTTGTTTTGGTTTATGATTATAATTTGATCCATGATTATATTCTTCAATAGACATATTGATTATGAAAAGTTCGTTTTCATTATTAAATTCACAGAAGCTATTAGATATAGACGCTTTACTACCTCTAATAGATTTTATTTCTGAACCAGTTAAAACTATACCAGCTACATATTTATCGAGTAAATTGTATTCAAATTTTGCTCTTTTATTTTGTATGTTTATTTTTTTAAGCATCATGTAAAGTTAATATTTAATATTTTGATAAATGTTTATTTAATGTGAACAACTTGGGGTATATTTCCTATTTTGTTTATCTACAAAGTATAATAATATTTAAATTTGCATTGAAATAATTTAATGATGATTGATAAAGAAATATTTGACCTTGTTTCAAAAGAGAAAATCAGACAAAAAAATGGTATAGAACTTATTGCATCTGAGAATTTTACAAGTCCAGATGTTATGAAAGTAACTGGTTCGATACTCACTAACAAATATGCTGAGGGTTATCCTGCTAAAAGATATTATGGAGGCTGTGAAGTAGTTGATGAGATTGAGGAGATTGCCATTAATCGTGCGAAAAAACTATTTGGATGTGAATATGCAAATGTTCAGCCTCATTCAGGATCTCAAGCAAATACTGCAGTATTCCATGCATTTCTTTCTCCGGGAGATAAAATTTTAGGTTTTGATCTATCCCACGGTGGACACTTAACTCATGGATCACCAGTAAATTTTTCAGGAAAATTATACCAGGCAAGCTTTTATGGAGTGGATAGAGAAAGTGGAGTATTGGATTATGATCAAATTGAATCAATAGCAACAAAACTTAAGCCGAAAATGATAATTGCCGGAGCTTCTGCTTACTCTAGAGATATTGACTTTAAACGTTTCAGATACATTGCAGATAAAGTAGATTCTTTTTTACTAGCTGATATTTCTCATCCTTCGGGAATGATAGCATCAGGATTATTAAATAATCCTATTCCTCACTGTCACGTAATTACAACTACAACACACAAAACACTTCGTGGTCCAAGAGGGGGTCTTATATTAATGGGTAAGGACTTTGATAACCCATTTGGACAAAGATTAAAAAATGGCTCATTAAAAAAAATGTCTAATTTATTAAATATGGCAGTATTCCCCGGAAATCAAGGCGGTCCCTTAATGCATGTTATTGCTGCAAAAGCCATTGCATTTTCTGAAGCTCTTTCTCCTCAATTCATAAATTATCAAAAGAGAGTTATTGAAAACTCTCAAATTATGGCCAATTTATTTATTGACTTAGGATATAAAATCATTTCAAATGGAACGGACAATCATTTAATGCTAATTGATCTAAGAAATAAAAATATATCTGGTAAAGAAGCTGAAGAAGCATTAGTAAAAGCAGAGATAACAGTTAATAAAAATATGGTTCCTTTTGATGATAAGTCCCCATTTATTACCTCAGGAATTAGAATAGGAACCCCTGCTATTACAACTCGAGGCTTTAGAAAAAATGATATGAATATAATTGTTAATATGATTGACAAAGTTTTAAATAACCATCAAGATGAATCAACCTTAAATAATATCTCTAAAGATGTAAGAGAAATTATGAAAGAAAGGAAATTATTTAATTTTTGAATCAGGTGGGTCAAAAAGATTACTGATAAACTCTGGAATAGCGGTTATTTTTCTGTTTTTGGCGTCACTTAAGTAGCACCATTTACTAATAATCTTCACAATTACTTTATTATTATTTTTTGAATTATAAAAATTAACAACTCTCTCTGAAATTGGCCCTTTGACTGATTTAATATATGTAGAAATGATAATTTCATCACAAAGGTATGCACCAAGTTTATATAAAACATCATGATGTCTCACAACCCAAACCCCCGGTACAGGATTAATTTTTTCAGTTAAATAATACCAATGGGATTTGGCAATTTCTTGAGCCCAATATAAATATTGAACATTATTTACGTGATCTAGTTCATCTAAATGATCTTTAGTTACTTTAATCTTTTGAGTAAATTCATTCATTATTTTTAAAAATTTCAACTTCGAAAATTTTACTCCAGTTTTTACCAGTGACAAAAAAAGTATTTGTTACTAAATTATAAGCAATACCATTTAAAACATTTAAAGATTCAATTTGTTTCACCGAGTTTTTTAAACCTGAAAAATCAATAACGCCTTCTACACCACCGGATTCAGGATCGATTATTAAAACAACATCTTTTTCAAACTGATAGGTATTAGCATATATTTTATTATTGTGCCACTCTAATTCATTTAATTTATTTATGGATTTCTTATTTGTCATTACTTCGATATAATCCATTTCTTTTAAATCATTACTGTCCAATAACCAAATCTTATTTGTCCCATCTGATTTATAAAAAATTTCTCCATTATTACATAATCCCCATCCTTCAGCACTCTCATCATAAGAAAAGGAACTCTCAACCTTCGTAAGATCAATGTCGTAAACAAATCCAATATCTTCCTGCCATGTTAATTGATAAATTTTATTATTCATAATTGTCAATCCCTCACCAAAATACTTATCATTTAATTTTATTTCATTAATTATTTCACCAGTTTTATAATTTAATGATCTGATTTTTGATTTTCCACGAAGACCTGTACTTTCAAATAATATATTTTTATTGAATTCTAATCCTTGAGTATATGAAGTTTCGTCGTGTGGATAAGTGTTTATAATTTTATACGAATAAAGTTTTGGAGGATCTTTTGCATAAAGAACAAAATTATCTTTAAGTTTAGTTTTTTTTCCTTGGTTTATTATTTCAACTTGAATTTCATGATATCCTAATTTTAATGATGAAAGTGGATAAACAGAATCTATTTTTTTTCCATTGAGAAAAATTTGACTTTTAGGAATTGGGTAAGATTTATTTGATTTTATATTAACCTCTAAAGTATCATTAGGAAAAAATTTAGATGAGTTTAGTTCAATTATATATTTATTGGTATTGTAGGAAGCACATCCAATAATAGAGGAAAATATAAAAAATGATAATAATCGAATCATTATATATTAATTAATACAAATTTAGACAAAAATTAAAATTTGATCTTACTTGTCGTCTTTAATCTATATCTTATATTTGTCTAGGGCAAGTACTACACAACCAGCTCCTGTCGAATTCCCCCAGGGTGGTAACACAGCAAGGGTAGATGGTTGTAGCGGTGTGATGTAGTTAGCTTGCCCTTTTAATTATGAGTGAAACAATTTTAATTACAGGTGCATCATCAGGACTAGGTAAAACTACTTCGGAGTTTTTATCTAAGAAAGGTTACAATGTATATGGCACAAGTAGAAACCCATCAAAATATTCTATGCCTACTTCATATAAATTATTAAAATTGGACCTAACTGACATTAAATTAATTGATAATGTCATAAATTTTATTTTAGAAAAAGAAAAAAAGATTGATATATTAATTAATAATGCGGGTGTTGGAATAACTGGTCCAGGAGAAGAGACTGATATTGAAGAAATGAAAAAAAATTTCGAGACAAATTTTTTTGGACAAGTTATAATGATGCAAAAAATTTTACCTTCAATGAGAAAAAACAAAAAGGGTTTAATTATTAATATTTCCTCAATTGCTGGCTATATGGGACTACCCTATAGAAGTTGTTATTCAGCCTCAAAAGGCGCATTACAATTATTTACTGAATCAATTAGAATGGAAGTTAAAAGATTTGGAATTAATATTTTAACTTTAGCACCAGGAGATTTTGCAACAAATATTGCCTCTAGAAGATACCATTCTCCGGTAAAAGAGGGACCTTATAATTATTTATATAGAAAAAGTCTTAACGAAATGAATAGACATGTTGATGATGGAAATAATCCTTTAGAGGTAGCAAAAATTGTATATAAGATAATAAATACGAGAAATCCAAAAGTCCATTATAAAATTGGAGCTTTTTTTCAAAAATTTTCTATTTTTTTAAAAAAAATACTTCCTGATTTTATTTATGAGAAAATTTTAATGAACTTTTACAAAATTTAAAAAGAAAATATGAAATTTTTTATTGATACAGCAAATATTGAACAGATTAGACAAGCAGAAAATCTTGGTATTCTTGATGGAGTTACCACAAATCCATCTCTAATGGCTAAAGAAGGAATTACAGGGGAGAAAAATATATTAAATCATTATGTTGAAATATGTAATTTGGTCAGTGGAGATGTTTCTGCGGAAGTAATTTCCGTTGATTATGATGGGATTATAAAAGAAGGAGAAGTCTTAGCTAAACTCCATAGTCAAATCGTTGTCAAAGTTCCGATGATTAATGAAGGTATCAAGGCAATAAAATATTTTTCAAATAAAGGCATTAAAACAAACTGCACTTTAATTTTTTCAGCTGGCCAAGCACTTCTTGCTGCTAAAGCAGGCGCAACTTATGTTTCCCCCTTTATTGGAAGGTTAGATGATATCTCTCATGATGGAATGATTCTGATCGAAGAGATAAGGCATATATTTGATAATTATGCATTTGAAACAGAAATTTTAGCTGCATCGATACGTAACCCAATGCACATAATCAATTGTGCTAAAATAGGCGCAGATGTAATGACGGGACCATTAAGTGCAATAATTTCTCTAGCCAAACACCCTCTAACTGATTCTGGTTTGAAAAAATTTCTTGCTGATTATAAAAAAGGAAATTAGAGTTGGTTAATTATAGATGGATCAAAGAAATTAGCAAATCCGTTTACAATCCTTCCTTTAGAATCTAAAATTATTGCCTTATTTATGAGAGAAATAATCCATTTCTTACTAGCTTCTTCAAAATCAATTATAGCATATTGGTTTTCAATTTCTTGCTTCATCATCTTATTTACGTCAATTGCTAATTGATTTAGTGGTTGTAATGAAATTCCAACATATTGATATTCAGGTTTAATTTTTTTTATTTTATTCAATATTTTTATTGTTTTACCGTAATGGTTCATTTGAGTCTGAGACCAAAAATAAATTAAGGTTTTTTTGTTATTAAATATAGAATTACTACTGACTGAATCTAGGTTTGAGTTTTGAAGATTTATTTCAGGTAAATAAAAACCTTTACTCATTTTTTTGATATCATTGTGAAGATTTAGTATTTCTGCGAGGAACATAGTATTTGTATTAATTGCAAAATAATATTGAAGAAAATTTTCATGATCTAAATGATTTTTAAAATTAAAAATTTCATCGTAGGCAATGGCTCGAGCTAAATTATTTTTCAATTCTCTTCCTGAGATTTCATTTTCTAAAGTTTGAAGTCTTTTTATATTAAAGTTTGTATTCTTTTTATGTTTGAAATAATACATTGAACTGTCTAATGATTTTTCGTTTAAAAAGTTTATTACATAGTTTATATATGGCTCAAAGAAAGCTAAATCTTTTTCTTCAAAATTTAAAAACCTTCTGTAATTAAAATAAATACTATCCTTATTAGTGGTCCAATTTGTCCCTCTCAATAAAGAATATCTTTCCCTAATAGTAGCATAAGGATAGACATATGAGGCCATAGTGATTTTTTGAGCAATCTTAGTCAAATTATTTATGGAGTCCATTTTAATCCATGACTTCTTCTTTTGGATTAATAACGAATCGATAATATTTGAAAAATCATCAGAGTTTAATGAATATTTTGAAGATAAGAATTGACTTTCTTCATCAATTTTTAATTTCATATCCATCAGAAAATTATTTTTACTACTTCCAATACCACTAAAAAAAATGGATTTATTAAAATCAGATGAATTTGCCCTCATCCATAAACTATCACCAGATTCTATAATAATTGATTGATATTCAGGAATATGTTCAACCTTATAGATGCCAGATTTAATATCTGATAATTCTATTTCAAATGAATTATTTGAATCTAATAATAAACAATCAATAGAAATATTATTCTTGTATAATGTAACATAATTAGATGATGGATTAACTATTTGACCACCTAAAAAAGCATCCTTATCATTTAAATTTATTTCGGATTTACATGAAAAAAATAAAATATTATGAAATAATAAAACAAAAATTAAAAAATCTCTCATTTTTTTAAAATTAAAATTTATTTCAATTTATAAAATTAATAGTATTCCAGTTTTGGATTTATTATTTTTGGCAAAATTTTAAGTATGTTAATTGTAAATAATTTATCTGTTCAGTTTGGTAAAAGAATTTTATTTGATGAAGTAAATGTAACCTTCAGTCCAGGTAATTGCTATGGTATAATTGGTGCAAATGGAGCTGGAAAATCTACCTTTTTAAATATTATTTCAGGTTTAAAAGAACCTAATTCTGGAAATATTTCTTTGGAACCAGATAAACGTCTATCCATCTTAGAACAAAACCATAATTTACACGATGAATATCAAGTTCTTGAAACTGTATTAATGGGAAATAAAGATCTTTTTAGAATTAAATCTGAGATGGAAGATATCTATAAGATTGAGAATTTTTCTGATTCTGATAGTGAGAGAGTAGGGGAATTACAAATTAAATATGAAGAAATGGATGGATGGAGTGCTGAGAGTAATGCTGCAAATTTATTATCAAATTTAGGCATCGATGAAAATCTTCATTTTAATAAAATGTTAGATCTTGATTCCAAACAAAAAGTTAGAGTTTTAATAGCCCAGGCCCTTTTTGGAAATCCAGATGTTTTAATTATGGATGAACCAACAAATGACCTTGATTATGATACAATTGAATGGCTTGAAAATTTTCTTTGTAATTATGAAAATACGGTTATTGTTGTTTCACACGATAGACATTTTTTAGATTCTGTTTGTACACACATATCTGATATTGATTATGGAAAAATAAATCATTACTCAGGAAATTATAGTTTCTGGTATGAGTCATCTCAATTAGCAGCAAGGCAAAAAGCACAGTCAAATAAAAAAGCAGAAGAAAAAAAGAAAGAATTACAAGAATTTATATCTAGATTTTCTGCTAATGTTGCCAAATCTAAACAAGCAACATCAAGGAAAAAAATGATAGAAAAATTAAATATTGAGGAAATTAAGCCTTCAAGTCGAAGGTATCCAGGTATAATTTTTGAGTTGGAAAGAGAAGCTGGTGATCAAATACTTAATATCGAAAAATTAGCCTTTAAGTTTGATGGAGATTTATTATTTGATAAAGTTAATTTAAACCTTTCCAAATCTGATAAGGTTATCTTCATAAGTAAGGATACAAGGGCAGTAAATAATTTTTTTGATATTATTTCAAATAGAATTAAAACATTTGATGGTTCATTTGATTGGGGAATTACTACAAAACAAGAATACATTCCATTAAATAATGACTATTTATTCAACAAACCACAATCTTTGGTAGATTGGTTGAGGAACTATGCAATCACTGAAGAGGAAAAAGAAGAGGTATATTTGAGAGGTTTTCTTGGTAAAATGTTGTTTACCGGTGATGAAGCCTTAAAAAATTCAAATATTTTATCTGGTGGAGAAAAAGTAAGGTGTATGATTTCTAAAATGATGATGAGTAGATCTAATGTCTTGATAATAGACGAACCTACCAATCATTTAGATTTAGAGGCTATCACTGCATTTAATAATGCATTAATTAATTTTAAAGGAACTTTATTATTTTCAACTAGTGACCATCGTTTTGCACAATCTCTGGCAAATAGAGTTATTGAATTAACACCAAAGGGTATAATTGATAGATATTTAAATTTTGATGAATATATGACTGATCCAAAAATTAAAGAATTAAGAAAAAATATGTATTTGTAGATTTTCGTTATTGTTCATGTATTCTAATAGTAGAAAATTTATAAATAATATTTAATTTGTATGTTATGTTTATATTACCAGAAAAAAGAATATATACCAGCTAAAAGTATCATTAATGCAAATGCTCCAATATTAAAAGTGGATGAAGTTTTAAAAATTCCTTTATTTAAATAAATTCCTTTTCTATCATCTTTATCTTTGTTTTCAGAATAGCTGATAAGAAATATTATTAATGCAGTAAAAAGAAAGGTTAATCCCATTTGATCAATAAAGGGAAGAGTAGGAGCAAGTTTACTTAAAAGAGTTTCTTTAAGCCAGCCTTTAGGTCCAATTTTAAAAAACATAGCAATAGGTATTGAGGATAAAGCACCGTAAATAGCACCTTTATTTGAGGTTTTTTTCCAAAATAAACCCAATATAAAAACTGCTAATATTCCCGGGCTAACAATTCCTGTATATTCTTGAATAAAAATGAAAGCTTGATCAATACCTCCGAGAAGGGGAGCAATAACTACTCCAATAATTAAAGCAACACCAGCAGATATTCTTCCAACGTTTACTATACTTGGTTCCGAAGTGGAATTATTAAAAAAGGGTTTATAGACGTCCATTGTAAAAATTGTAGCTGTTGAATTTAACATTGAAGCCAAAGATGATACTATAGCTGCAGCTAATGCAGCAACTGCTATACCTTTTAAACCAGTTGGTAAGAATTGCATTAACCAAGGGTATGCTTTATCTGCGGTTCCACTAGTTGGCATGTTACTTAAACCAGAATCACCTAGAGATGATAACAATGTTGGATCATTAACTATTACAAAAGCGGCAATTCCTGGTATTACTATTATTAATGGGAGAATCATTTTTAATCCAGCAGCAAATAAAATTCCAGTTTGAGCTTCTTTTAATGATTTTGCAGCAAGAGTTCTTTGAATAATGTATTGATTAAATCCCCAGTAATAGAGATTAGCAACCCACATGCCACCAATAAGAACTCCAATTCCTGGTAAACTCATGTATTCAGGATTTGACTTATCTAGTATCATATCAAATTTTTCAGGAACAACCTCATATAATAATTTTAAACCATTTAACATACCTTTTCCTGAGGAAACTGTGTCTAAAGCTAAATAGGATGTAATTAAACCTCCAAATATCAAAACAACTACCTGAATAATGTCTGTCCATGCTACTGCTGACAACCCACCGTATAAAGAATAAGCAGCTGCAAATAGAGCTAAACCAATAATGCCATAAATTAAATCAATATCAAGGATTGTTTGCAATGCGAGACCACCTAAATAAAGTACAGAGGTAATATTGACAAAAACATAAAGTCCAATCCAGAAAACTGCTAAAATAGTTTTTAGTTGACTTGAAAATCTTTTTTCTACAAATTCAGGAATAGTATATATTTCTTTTTTGATAAAAATGGGAAGGAAATATTTTCCAACAATAATAAGTGTCAGAGCTGCCATCCATTCATATGATGCTATTGCAAGTCCAATGGCAAAACCTGAGCCAGACATACCAATAAATTGCTCAGCTGATATATTTGCAGCTATTAATGATGCTCCAATTGCCCACCAGGGAAGAGATTTACTTGCTAAAAAATAATCTTCGGCATTTTTAGTTTTTCCATCTTTACTTCTTGAAACCCACAAACCAAAAAATAAAATTATTAATGCATAAATTGCAAAAACGATAAAATCTAGGGTTTCAAATGTCGTATTCATAATTTTATAGTTATAATTTTTATGAATTCGAATATAATGGAAAAATATTAAACTAACATAAGATTAGTTCTCTTTAAACTAAATACAATTTTGGGTTATTTTATTTATAATTTTTTTGGCTATAATTAGTTCATCATCGTTTACATAAAGATCTTGAAGCTGCCCATGAATTGAACCAAAACCAGCCAGCCTTGCTGATTCATGAGAGTCTTTAATTATCGGTATTATATTCTTTTCTGATAACATATTTTTAATCGATAAAATTATAATTATACTTCCTGAATATATTTTTGTGTATGAATTCATTTCATGATTTATTATACTTACTATTCCAAATTTTTGGATTAAAATTTTTACCTAAGGCTACACCTAAAAATAATACTATAGAGACTAGAGCTTTGAACATAAACAAAAATAAAATCCAAAATCCAGATGAATCTGGATTCTTTGTAAAAATTGATATTGGTGTAATTAGAGTTACAAAATAACTTAAAAACAATAATGTCAATAAAAGGTTTGTAATTGATCTGAATGGCCACATTCTTATTTTTCTTAATGGAGCGAGATCATTTCCCCATTTATGAATTAGATAAAAATAATTACTTCCTATGGGGATGAATAATAATGGATCATCAGTTTTTTTTAATCTAAACATTATTGAAGGTGCCATAATCTTGAATGAATTAAGTTTTTTATTATGATCGATTTCCATCTGCTTTATTTTTTCTATAGCTTCTAACGGAATTTCACCCTTAAAATATTTAATATCTAAAAATCTTAAGCGATAGTCGACACAAGTGGATTTAATTGTGTTTATATGAAATATATTTTCATTATTTAATTTGTTCAAATTAAATTCATTGAAATAATTTTTTTCTTGAGATATCCAATTTTTCTGAAAAAGATTAATTTTTTTTTCAGAGTTAAGAGCTTCTTGGATATTTGTGGTAAGTAAGTTATTTATAATCATAATATAATTTTAACGTAGTTCAGCATTTAGATGTATTTGAAATTCTTTAAGTAGTTTATCCATAACTTTATCAATGTGTTTGTCGGTTAATGTCTTCCTCATATCAGTAAATGTAAACCTTATTCCATAAGATTTTTTCGAATTCGAAATTTTTTCACCTTCATAAACATCAAATAAATCAACAGATTCTAAAAATTTTTTTTCAGTATTTAAGGCTATTTCTTTTATTGAACTAAAAGAAATATCTTGATTAATTAATAAAGAGAAATCTCTCTGAATTGATGGGAACTTTGGTATATCTTTTATTTTAAAATTTAAATCAAAGGCTTTGTCATAAATATCATCTAATTTAATTTCACAAATACATACTTGGTTTTCAATATTGAAATTACTTGTAATAGAAGTTTTAACAACGCCTAATTTTCCTATTAAACTACCATCATATTTAATTGTTAAACCTTCACTAAAAAAATCACTTTCAGTAGTATCGAAACTTATTTTACTCATATTAATACTCTTAAATAGATTAATAACATGTGTTTTAATTTCAAAAAAGGGTGAAATGGGTTCTTTGCTAATCCAATTTTGTGCTTCTTTAGATCGTGACAATGATATTAACAGAAATTTATTCTCTTCATAATTATTATTTTTTTTTGAATATACATTGCCAGTTTCAAAAAGCTTTAAATTCTTTTTTTTTCTATTATTATTAAATGATATTACCTCAAGTGTGGAATAAATTAGTGTTTTTCTTAATTCTGATAGATTTTTTCCTAGAGGGTTTAATATGCTTATGCTTTCATTAGATAAAGTATCTTTAGCTAGTAAGTTATAGGAGGGGTTTACAATAGAATTATTAATAATCTCAGAGAAACCATAACCGACTAATTTTTCAGATAAATACTCCTGGAATTTAAACTTATTTTTAACTTTAAATTGAGGAAGATTTATTTTAAGCGAGGATGATGAATTTATTGAGTTATATCCATAAATTCTTAATATTTCTTCAATTACATCAGAAGGTCTTTTGACATCGACTCGATAGAGAGGTATTGTTATTGCAATACCTTCATTGGTGACATTATCAATTTTGATTTCTAGTGCATTAAGAATATTTGTTAAATCTTCTTTAGGTATATCCTGACCTATTGTATTATTAATTTGTTCGTATGATATAAAAATTTTCGCAGGAACCTCGTTAGGAGTTTGAAATTCAACAATTTCACTTGATATAACTGCATTTGCATATTTAGTCATTAAAAATACCGCTCGCTTTAGTGCAATTAGGCAGATTTCAGGATCAATACCCCTTTCAAATCTATATGAGGCATCTGTATTAAAACCGTGTCTTTTCGCGCTTTTTCTAATTGTTTGAGCATTAAAATAAGCACTTTCTAAAAAGATAGATTTTGTAGATTTCGATACTCCAGAATCTTTTCCACCATATATTCCGGCTAAACATAAAGGTTTATTTTGATCACATATCATAAGATCTTCATCTGAAAGTTCAACTTCATTATGATCTAATGTTTGAAATTTTGTTCCCTTTTTTGATTTTTTGACAATTATATCACCTTCAATTTTATCCGCATCAAATGAGTGAAGAGGTTGACCAATATCATGAAGAACAAAATTGGTTATGTCCACTACATTATTTTTGGGAGTAATACCAATTGATCTTAAATAATTTTGAATCCAATCAGGAGAAGGTAAAACATTAATATTAGTTAGAGTTATTCCAAAATAATAGGGTGCTAATTCTGGTTCATCAACTTGTATATTAATTTTTTTTGTTTTTGAAGGAGAAGGTAAATTTTCAATTTTTGGAGAATTCCAGATGTAATCTATTTTATTTTGGATAAAATATGCTTTCAGGTCTCTAGCGATACCCATATGAGACATCGCGTCAGCTCTATTGGGAGTGAGTCCTATTTCGTAGATGTAATCATCTTCTATACCTAAAGCATCTTTCAGTGGCTTTCCAATTTCTAAGTTATTATTTAAGACCATGATCCCATCATGAGAATTACCGATACCCAATTCATCTTCTGCACATATCATACCATTACTCTCTTCGCCTCTGATTTTACTAGATCTTATAAGAACTTCTTTATCATTTTTAGGATATAGAACTGAACCAACAAGGGCAACAGGAACTTTTTGTCCTATAGCTACATTTGGAGCACCACAAATAATTTGCAATGTCTTTTTTTTGTTTACCTTGACTTTTGTTAACTTGAGTTTATCAGCATTAGGATGCTTTTTACATTCAATTACTTCGCCCACAACAATTCCATTTAAACCACCTTTAACTAATTCAAAGTGATGGATACCCTCGACTTCAAGCCCAAGATCTGTAAGATAATCTGCAATATCATCAACTGATCTATCAGTTTTAATATATTCTTTTAACCACCGAGCTGAAATTTTCACAAAAAAAATTTACTTAATTATTTTTACAAATATAATTGATCATTTCCGTTAAAAGATTAAAGTAAAATAAATATAACCTATCATGTTATAGTTATTGGTGATAGATTTATAGGCTTTATTATATATTATGAATAATCTTTGAACAAATATAACACATCATTAAATTTAACTTATATAATTCCATATGTTTTTATAAGTACCAATTTCTGCTAATGTCTGTTTTACAATTTGATTTTCATTTTTTTCTAAGTTTTCATCATCATCTAATAAATCAATAACAGAGTTTCTGGCATTTATCATAATATCCTGATCTTTAACAAGATCAGCTATTTTTAGTTTTAATAAACCACTTTGTTGAGTTCCCATTATATTTCCTGGTCCTCTCATTTTTAAATCTACATCTGCAATTTCAAAACCATTATTAGTTTTAACCATAGTGTCTATTCTTAACTTAGAATCATTGGAAACTTTATTTCCAGTCATAAGAATACAATAACTTTGTTTGTTTCCTCTTCCAACTCTTCCCC
>CEOP01062167.1_pt1 | contig 33929 bp, 27 predicted proteins | sample 361301 | NCBI WGS metagenome assembly CEOP01 (sample SAMEA2619548, study PRJEB7988) | marine metagenome | biome: marine biome (ENVO:00000447); feature: deep chlorophyll maximum layer (ENVO:xxxxxxxx); material: "saline water (ENVO:00002010), including plankton (ENVO:xxxxxxxx)" | depth 55 m
TTTTCACTGACCCGTGCCTGGACGGAATCGAGGTACGCAACTTCAGGAATATCGCGGAAGAAAACGGAGTATCCTCCAGAGTCAAGATTAAGCGTTGTTGAACGAGTGACCAACGCGCGATTTCTATACAACGTAATATCAGTAATGACTGAGTCGGCTTCGATTGGCTCCATTTCCAGTGCAACTTGAGCAGAGGTACGTTGTGAACATGGGGCAAAGAAAAAGCCAACTACAAATAAGGCCAGAAGTTGTTTACGCATTAGAGCCTCCTTAAGAGGAAAAGAGTTATTGAGACACCGCTACATCACGAGTTATGATGTCGGCCCATGGTAGAGAAAATACCTGCATCATGTAACAACGCAGCAACCCTCTCTTTATATTGCAAATCAGTCTGTAAAATCGAATCAGTAAGATTTTCTCGCTCTTGCTCGAGGTCTAGGTATCGAAGCGCAAGCCCGGCTAAATCTGCATCTTCCATCGTTTCGAGGTATTCAAATCCCTCGCGATATACGATTCTTGCAGCGAGCGATTTTGCCATCATCCAGCGCAGATAAGTTGCGGGCATTTCAGACCAAAGCGAATCTCCGACACGTTCAAGTAGAACTGGTGGAAGGTGTTCGAGCACAAGTCGGTGTAACTCAGTCGTTTGTAGATCACTCATGTTGTCCCAGTTTGCAATGAGTGAGTCTGAAACGCGCGACATAATTTTACTAATTCTGATGCTCATTTCAGGAAGCGACGAGTGTGGATGATGTTCGTGCAATCGAGCGAGGAGTTCTGCTTCAGCACGAGCGAGATGTCGAAGGCGATCAAGAACCTGTGCAACAAAAGTTTCTTTTATCTCCATGAACTCTGCTTCATCGAGCAACATGCAAGCGCCAATTTCAAAACTGGAACAAATGACACCGCATTTATTTGCAGAGGAATCCTTTAAAATAAGAGCGCCAGCGTTTGACAATTCTCTTCGAGCATCGGGCGTGAGGAACAAGTTGGCCCCTTCAACGATTACATGTGAACTTGGTGAGCCATCTTCTTTAAGGAAGTTTTTCCAATTGCCACCGTGTATAGTTGCTGGCCGTCCACCGCAGGGGATAAATGCGTCGGCTTCTATTCGGTCATGAAGGGTGTTCCGTAAATGCACGCCTTCTGGATCGTCAATGGTAGAAATCTTCCCATTTGGACTTAACTTTGAACGGTCAAAATGGGCAATCGGTAATGCTTCTTTGAAGAGTCGAAGGAGTTCGGTATGATCGAGTCCGTTTGGATCTTCACCACAGCCAGAACCATCTGCGATACCGAGTATTTTTGCGCGGTCGCCGTATTCTCGATTGAGGATGCGAATGCCATTGCCCGCAACGTCACCGTCAGGTCCGCCAGTTATTTTTATCGTGAAATCTTCTTCATCAGGATTGATGCCTACCGCGCGTAGCGCTGCGTCGAGGAAAACGACGACGCCTTCACTGGTTACGCCATATTCCTTGTGATTGATACCTGCGCCTGGTTTTGAACTCATGAGCGCCGAAGGCATCGGGTACCCGCGTCGGCGGGCTCGGTCCACGACCCAGTCGATGAGTTCGGGTGTGATGTTTTCGTCTGGTCCAAGATAAATAAGTTCTTCTCGATTGAGCCGGTCAACAACTTTTGCTTTTGTTGTTTCCTCTGGAGTAATCAAATCTAAGATCGAATTGACGAACGCTTTCACGCTTCGGCTGACGCGCCCTGCAGGGTGTACTAGCATTGCTGCTTTTGAACCGCCTTCGGGAATGTCCTTGTTTTTCAGTTGCTGTGCAAATGCAAGGTTGTACGCTTCATCGTAGAGTCGCTCTTGCTCTCTTGTGAATTGTTCAACACTGGGAGGGTGGATAGCACGAACGCCACCTCGAGAAATATCTCGGAAGCGAACATGGAATCCGTTGAAGTCACGACCGTGTACGAAGAATACTCCAAATGGGCACTCTTGGCGATCTTCTGTTGTTAAGAAGGAGGGGTCAATCCGCATCGCAAGTGCATAGCGATTTTCTATGAATAAGTTTGTTCTACGTACTGCGTCAACAGCGTCAATCATTTTTCGCAGTAGCGTTCTTGTATCTTCAAGGTCAACGGTGTTCTCAATTGTTGCAAGAAGCGCGTCTCGTTTGTCCATGTATGCGCTGTCTGAAAGGGTATTAACAGGATTGAATCGTTGCCTGAGCAAGTCTGCAATCTCAGAAGAAATTTCTATATTGCATTGGACAAGTGTATTGAGACGGTTTGGGTTAAATGCATACGCGTTTTGTTTTACAAGAACTTGGTACACCAAATCAAGTAGGGCAGTGATAATTTCGGCAGTTTCAAGCGTAAGTTCAGGGTGAGAATAACCAAGTCGCATGGTGCGCGGGTCGAGCCACTTCAGTCGCAGTAGGTCTGCTCGAACTTCAGCCCAAAGCGCACTTGTTCCTTCAATTGGTCCACCGTCAGGGCTTTGCACAACACAGCCGACGAGTGTAATCCAGCCATTTTCTCCGTCATCAATGCTGTCAAGGTAAGCACGATGAATATTAATTTTTGACTTGCTTAATCTTGTAGCGATTCGTTGCAACATTGAGCGCCGCGTTGAATTACTTGCAGCAACAATAATTCTGCTCAGTGATGGATCCGTTTCACGTTCGAGAACGACGGTCGTGCCGTCTGTGCCAGTTAGCTGTTGCACAAGTTGCCAGTGTTTTTCCATTCGCAACGGTGTTATGGTTGCAAGATAGTCTTCTGAACAACGTGTGAAGTAGTTACGGATTTCCTCAACAGACCAAGCAAGAGTGTGTTCTTTCGCGTACGCAATTGTTTCTTCGACTTGTGCGGTATGTTCTGGGTTATCGAGTGAGAAATATTCGACATCGCCAAACTCAAACGTATCAAGTACAAGACCGCCATCACTGGCAGTATGAATTTTTGCTGCGCGAAGTGTGACATCATTTGGCAATTCAGCCATCAAATCAGCGAGCACGCCTGGGTAGTCAAGTGGCCGCATACATGTCCACTCAGAGCCATCTTCAGATCGAAGTGTGAGTTTAATTGGGCGTTCAGATGCTTTGGCTGCAATGATCGCACGCAAGTGGGCGAGCTGCGTTTCTTCGTCCGTGTCTTGGAAATACATCAATGGCATCTGCTCTAAAAACCAGGGCACAGTATTTTCCGCGGTCGTTCGAAAGCTGTTGGTCACTTTGTCGATGACAGAACTTGGATTCTCAGGTTTGTTACCAATTGGTTGTTTTGATTTCGTTGCCATAATGGGTATTAGACCTGTTTAGCCCGTGCAATTCAAGGGATATAACACGATGAACACCTCTTTTATCAGATGACCTGAAATACTGGTTGGAGTGCTTCAGATGTTGTTTTTAGCCAAGTTCAACACCTAATATGAATTCCGAATATCGTGTGCATTATTCTTGAAAGAACCAACTTGAAAATAGCACTTACAATTGGAAATTTTGACGCAGTTCATAGGGGACATATTGCCCTTGTTGAGACTGCGCGCCAAGCAGTAGGAAGCGATGGTAAAGTTGAAGTTTGGAGTTTTGATCCGTCTCCGGTGACCCTGTTGAACCCAAATTTTCATTTGGATCGTATAACGACGTTTTCACAACGCATGGAACAATTGATTCGGGCGGGTGCAGATGTTGTGCGCCAGATTACGCCAACGACTACTTTGCTTTCTCAGACACCAGAAGCGTTTATTGCGGATGTTGTTGAGAGGTCATCCCCAGACATTATTGTTGAGGGTTATGGATTTAAGTTCGGCAAAGATAGAGCAGGCGATGCACAAACACTGCAAAAAATAGGAAAGCAATATGGATTTTCTTTGATAGAAATGGACGGGGTAGAAGTAACTCTTTCAGATGCAACAACCGTTCGTGCGAGTAGCTCCCAAGTTCGAGAGTTACTTTCTTCAGGGCGAGTCGAAGATGCAAAAAAAATGCTAGGCCGACCTTATTCAGTCACTGGCATCGTGACAAGGGGCGATAGAAGAGGACGAGAAATGGGTATACCCACGGCAAATCTATCACACATTGAAACCATGCTGCCACAAGACGGCATTTATGCTGGCAATGCAGTCGTTGACGGTGAGACCTATATCGCTGCAATAAGTGTCGGCACAAAACCAACATTTAGTGGAAATACACGGGTATTTGAGGCGCATCTTGTTTCATTTGATGGCGATCTTGAGCACTACAATTGGCCGTTGACTGTTACCATTTCACATTGGATACGAAATCAAATTGCATTTGACTCTGCGAATGATTTGCAAAAGCAAATTAATGAAGATATTCAATTAGCAATTTCCTTGATAGAAAGCACAGCATGACAACTCACACAGGCGTGTATGAATCAACAGCGAGTTACGCTGAATTAGCAGACAGGATTAACAATGCGCAACGTATTGTTGTCACGACTCACCGAAAGCCAGATGGTGACGCCATCGGTTCCGTTGTTGGACTCTGCCGTGGGTTGCAATCGATAGGTAAGGATGCGACGAATTTGTTTATTGGCCCAGTTGAGCATTGCTTGCGTATGGCAGCGGGTGATACACCGATAAATCTGTATGAAGAAATAGGTCTTCCAGAAGAAGAGCCCGATTTAATCATTGTTGCGGACACTGGTGCATGGACTCAACTTGAAGCGCTCGAAAAGTGGTTGCGCGCAAATCGAGATAAGGTCATTGGCCTTGATCACCATGCAAATGGCGACGATGTTGCTGTTCAGCGGGTTGTCGATACATCAGCGGCTGCGTGTACACAAGTAGTTATGGAGTTGTTTGAAGAGATGGGGGTTTCTCTTGGCACAGGCAGGAACTCTGTTGCAGAAGCATTGTTCATTGGGCTTGGAACAGATACCGGTTGGTTCCGTTTCTCGAATGCAGACGCTCGTTGTTTTGCAGATGCTTCAAAATTGTTAGAACAGAAGATAGACAGATACCAACTGTATAGAGCGCTTGAAGAAACCGCACGACCAGCTCGGATGGAGTTATTGCAACGTATGCTTGCAAGTTTAGAATACGTTGGCTCTGTTGCCATAATGTCCTTGCGCTCGATTGATTTTCAAGAAACCAATGGCTCAAGTTTAGACCTCATTGGGCTGGTGAATACGCCAATGGTGTTGGATACAGTGCAGGCAGCTGTTTTGTTGACCGACACAGACCCAACAGTGACGAAGATGAGTTTTCGATCAAAACCAAGTCTTCCTGGCGCACCCGACACGCTCATTGATGTAAATAAACTTGCAAACAAATTTGATGGTGGTGGCCACGTACATGCGGCAGGAGCACGCGTTTTTGCTCCATTAGACGAAGTTAAACAACGTCTCATCGATTTAATCCAAGATTTGTGATGAACATTGTCTGTGCTAGCGTACAATAAAGTCGCAGGCACTTTTACGATGGACACACTTTTACGAATTGCGCACAAGGCAAAAATACGATTGCAACTAAATGCAACAGTTTTTCATTGCATTCGTTGGTGCCTTCTTGCTTCAATTGTGCTCTTTCTCCTTGCGGTAATCGACAGGGTCGGCATTGCGCCGATTTTACATTGGAATTCAATTTGGATAGGCGCAGCGTGTGCTGCAGGAATACTCTTCATTGCGCAATGGAATGCATATAGTTTTTCCTTAGTTCAAGCTGGCGCAGAAATTGATTTGCGAATGAAGTTGGACGAACGTGTTTCTTCCGCACTATCAGTTGAGCCAGGTACTCCTTATGCAGATGTTGTTTTGTCCGATGCTTTGGATATCGTAAAGAAGAAACAAGTGCGCTCATCTGTGCCGAGGTTTTTCCCAGTTTTGGCTCCTGCAAATTCGTACTGGGTTGTAGGTTTTGTTTTGGCGACCCTCTTTGTTTTATGGACACCACAGTGGGGGATGTTTCAGGGTGAGGATAAAAGTGGAATGCAGGCCCTCATATCATCTGACAGAGAAAACATTGAAGCGTCCATCGATTCTGTTTTGGAACAACTGCAGCATGATGAAGAGTTAAGCGAAGCGCTTGAAGAAGAATTGAATGATCTTTCATCGCTAGCAGCGAATTCGAAAACGGATCCTGAAAAAATGCGACGTGATGCTTTGCGTAAAATGACAGACATGCAAAAACGTCTTGAAGAAATGTTGCAGGGGGAAGATTCACTTGCTTTTGAAGAAATACTACGTCGATTGCAAGGACTGAAGCTTCCAAAAACAGGCGACACGCTTCCCATGATTGCTGCCATGAAAAATGGCAATATGAGCAAAGCAAAAAAAGAGTTTGAAAAACTTCAAGAAAAGATCGATTCAGAAGAGCTGTCAAAGGAAGAACGTGAAGAACTTACGAAACAACTCGAAGCCCTCGGTGAACAATTTGAAAAACTTGCGAAGTCTGATGAAGCACTTGCTTCAGCACTTTCTGCGGCTGGGCTTAACGGCGCTTTAGCCAAAAATACAGATGCAGCAATGAAGGCAATTAAAAACGCGGAGAATTTGAATGACGCGCAAAAGAAGAAATTGCTCGAGTTGTTAAAAGCACAACAAACTGCGAAAAAGAATTGTCAAAACATGGGCAAAGGGTGTAAGCAGTGTGCAGGTGGGAAAGATGGTGGTTCCGCAGCCACGAGCGAACTAGAAAAAATGGAAGCGATGCAAGCTTTTAAAACAAAAGCAGAGATGGCAAAATCTGCTTGCCAAACAGCAGGTGCTGGCATGTGCAACAAGCCTGGAAGCGGGCTGACAGGCGGTCAAGGCGAGGGGAACGGAGGGGTGAATGCAACTAAAGAAACAGATGCAACACTTGTTGGGGAACGAACACCAGTGAGTACGCTTGAAGGCACCATAATTGCAAAGCAGCTTTTCGAGGGCGGATTACTTACTTCTGGTGAGTCCACATCCGCAATCAAGGAAACAGTTCTCGCGCAACGTCGCGATTCAGAGCAAGCAATCACAGATGAAGAAGTGCCAAGAAGGTATCACGATCTTCTGCGGCATTATTTTGGGCAACTTGAAGAAATGACGAAGCCATTCCAAAATGATGAATTTGAATCAGACGATTAAATCTTTGCTCGTTCTTGCCCTTGTTGGTTGTTCGTCAAATGTTGATGACAATAAAACAGTTACAGTGTATGTTTCTGCTGACGAGCAAATAGCGAGAGAAGTGTTTGATTTATTCACAAAAAAGACTGGAATTGAAGTCGCATGGGTGGGCGATACAGAGGCCTCGAAAACGACAGCACTTGTGCAACGTATTCTTCGCGAGAAAAACGATCCAGTCGCTGATGTGTTTTGGTCATCTGAAATTCTCGGGACTATTCAATTAACAAAACAAAACGCTTTCACTAGCCACAATTCCACATCGGCAACTGCATGGCCAAGGGAATTCCGAGACGAAGAGTTTTCCTGGTTCGCATTTTCTCCAAGGGCAAGAGTCATTGCATACAATCCAGATAAAACCCTTCCAAGCGAGTTGCCAGAAACATGGTGGGAGTACAGTAACAGTGCCATGGCTGACCCACGATTTGGGACCACTGGTACACATATAGCTGTTCTTTCGTTGTACCCAGAACTATTTAAAAAGTTTGTCTCAACACGTTCCACAATACCTTTGCTTGGTGGAAATGCAGCGACTGTTCAAGCAGTGATAGATGGTTCTGCAAAATATGCAATGACAGACAGTGATGATGTACATGCGGGCATTGCTCGAGGTGCATCGCTCGCAATGCATTATCCATTGCATCACGAAGGTAAAGATGGTGGAACACTGCTTATTCCAAACACAGTTGCGATCATTCGAAACTGTTTACATCCTGATACTGCATCTATATTCGTGGACTTTTTATTGAGTGACCAAGTTGCAACACACTTGGCCGAATCGACTTCACACAATATTCCACTGCAACCTACAGTTTCAGCTATGTATCCTGAATTGCGTGTAGAGAATCCACTTGCAGTTTCCTTTGTCCAAGCAGAAGAAGCCAAAAGAGAAGCCATTCAAGAGCTTATGAAAGCACTGCGTGTTGATGAATAAGAATATCGTGATGTTTCCGTGTGTTGCAATAGGCATTGCAACGGTAGTGATTCTTCTGCCAGTTTTTTTTGGCGGAATGCCATCGACCTCTGCGCCTGAAGTCGAGGCCTTAAGTTTAGAATCGTCTGGATCGATTATTGTACGAACTGTAACCTGGTCTTTTCTTATTGCAATGGTCTCAACGACAATGGGTTGGCTCCTTGGAATACGGATGGCATCCTTGCGTAAACGAGCGCTCGTTTGCATGCAAGTAATGCTCGTTGTGACACTGGTGATACCTGCGTATGCAATTTTTTATGTTTGGTGGCAAACATGGCCTTCGGGTACAGCTTTTCATGCGTTTGTTGTAGAACACGGCTACCTGCAATTAGCAATTCGTACCTGCTTGTTCTGTGCGCTTGTTGGGTGGTCTTGGCCGATACCTGCACTTGTCGCCTCTATGTACCACCATTCAGGCGCGACTTTATCGGTGTTGCACAGACTCGATGGCCTGTCTTTTGTCAGGCGCTGCATGCTTCAAATACAACAAGATTACAAAGTGCTTAGTTCAACAGTCATACTTGTTGCTTCACTAGTTGCAGTCAATACAACCTGTTTTGATCTTGCGCAAGTGGTAACGATTGGTAATGAACTCAGAAGTCTCTTGGCTTCAGGTGGAACTGCACTTACTGCACCTGCTTTGAGTTTTACGGGTTTCTTTATTGCAATTGTCGCAACGTTGTTTCTTCTTCGCCTTACTTCAGAAAAAGAATACACCAAATCGTTTGGGACAAAGTCTATGCTTCCCGTTCTTCTATTTTGGTTTTTGCTCTCTGGTTTGCCCATAGTCATTGCATTGATTGTCACTAATAGCGAGGTGTTTCAGTTATTGAAAGTATATTCAGGTGATATTTGGGCGAGTGTACGCATAGCTTTTGGCGTGTCAGTTTGTAGCATTCTCATTTTTATCACTTCTGCTCGTATGCATACCTCAAACTGCCATCAGCATAAATTCGTAGCAACAATTCTTGATTATCTCTGGGTTGTCGTTGCGTTTCTTCCGGCGAGTATTGTAGTTTCTCTCTACGCTACTTCGTGGCATCTGATTGGGATGGATTTTGTGTATCGAACTCCAATAATTCTTATTTTTGCACATCTGACAAAGGTCGGTTTTGTCGCTTCGCTCGCAGGACGGTGGGTGGCATCAAACAAGAGCATGCAGATTCTTAGTGCAATTGATATCACATCTTCTGTGCCATCTTTTTTAACGGCATTCGCACCGCGGCTTATTTCAGCAGGTGTTGCCGTTATTGGGATTTCTTTTGCGATTTCGTTCGGCGAAGTTGCTTTAACCAACCAGCTTTCACCACCTTCGGCGAATCAGCCAATCGCAGTTGCACTGTTACATGCAATGCATTACCAACGCCCACAGATGGTAACTTCTGCATTGTTCTTACTGATTATTATTGCTGGTGCAAGTGGAGTATTCTTTATGTTTGTACAAAGAAAAGTTGCAAGTGTCGTAATTCTTTTTTGTATTGTTTCCTGCTCGCCGGTTACCCCTGAAGCACTATCAAACGCCACCGTCCTCGGAGGTGTTGGTAGGTCGGATGGTCGATTTACTACGCCAAGGGCAATAGCATCCAACGAAGAATTTCTTGTTGTGATTGATAAAACGGGTCGGTTGCAACGGTTTTCCCATGACGGTTCGTTTTTGTCCTCATGGGAGTTAAAACTTGATGGGACGGGATTTCCAACGGGTGTTTCAATCGATAGCGAGGGTTTGATATGGATTGCAGATACGCATCAGCATCGAATACTTGTTCTAGACCAAGAGGGCAATGAAGTGTTTCATTTTGGTGAATACGGAACACTAGATGGTCAATTTTTATATCCAACAGATATTGCTTTTGGAAAAAAAGGTGAAGTATATGTCGCAGAATACGGTGGGAACGAACGCATTAATGTCTTTACGCGTGAAGGAGTGTTTCAATATTCGTTCGGGCATTTTGGGAATGATGAGGACGGTTTTATTCGACCTCAGTCAATTGCCATTTCACCGTTGACAGGCAATTTATTCATTACTGATGCAGGCAATCATCGAATCGTTGAACGGACTCCAACTGGTGCATTCGTTCAAGTGATTGCCTCACCAGGTCGAAGCCAAGGTGAGGTATTGTTTCCATATGGGATTCTCTTTGACTCTGCTGAGACGTTCTTGGTTTGCGAATTTGGCAATAATCGGCTGCAGCGATTTACCTCACAAGGTGAATCCTTGCAAACATTCGGCGGCGCAGGGGATGCCGCAGGGCTGTTTAAAACTCCTTGGGCAGTCGTGCTTGGTCGCGATGAACTTATTGTTGCAGACACCGGAAACAACCGTCTTCAGCGGTTGCCCGATATGATGGGGATGTGATGCTGCTTCCAATTCAATTTGATCGCCCGGGTTGGCTACTTCTTTTGTTGTTGCTGGTACCTGTGATCTACCTTGCTTGGGGTGGCTTGACTCGCTCTGGAGCACGAAGCCGTGCGGTTGCTTCGACAGTTACGCGTTGCATAATTGTGATTCTGCTTGCAACAGCAATTGCAAAACCAGTATGGGAAAAAAAAGGTGAAGGCGTCACCGTTATTGCAGTACTTGATAGAAGTCAGTCGATCCCTCGCAGTTTACAAATGCAGTCGGTGGATGCATTTCAACAATGGACAGCACCTGATCGACGTGGAGAGCATAACCGTCTCGCTGTGATTAGTGTTGGGCGTGATGCTGTTATAGGTTCAATGCCGAGTGAGGCAACTATTTTTGAACCCGCTGCGAATGAACCAATCGGCAGCGCGACGAATCTTGCAAAGGGCGTGCAACTGGCACTGGCTCTACTTCCGCAAGACACAGCATCGAGAATTCTTGTTGTTTCAGATGGAAATGAAACGGATGGACACGTTGCAAACGTTGCTTCTATTGCAAAAGCAAATGGTGTACCTATCGATGTTCTTCCGTTGCAATACGACCATCAGCAAGAAGTCATGATTGAAAAAGTAGTTGTGCCGTCTCAAACTCGCATTGGACAATCAATTCCAGTTCGAATCATTCTTCGAAGTGTTAATGATGCTCGCGGAACTTTGCATTTGTTACAAAACGATATTGAAATAAATATATCTGATGTTGAAGGAAAGACGGGATTACCTCTTGCACTTACTAGTGGTGTGAACGCCCTCGTGTTTGATATTCCTATACAAACGAGTGGCCCCCAAATGTTTGAAGCAATGTGGGTACCCGTGAGTAACTCGGACACGATTACTGCAAACAACACTGGGCTTGGTGTTTCGTTTGTTTCTCAGGGTGGCCTGGTGTTACTCGTAACACAAAACCAATCCGCATCTTCTCATTTGCAAGCGTTACTTGAGAGTGCTGGAATACAAATAGAAGTGCGAAATCCACAAGAAGTTCCTCGTGACAGTATTGGCTTCTCAGCGTTTGACGCAGTTGTTCTCGCAGATATTCCACGTTGGTCATTGGACGATTTGCAAGAACAAAACCTGTTTACATTTGTTCACGATGTTGGTGGCGGATTACTTATGACAGGTGGCCCCAATGCATTCGGCGCTGGCGGTTGGATTGGCTCAAAACTCGAGCAAGCAATGCCACTCAAATGTGAGCCACCACAAACAAGGCAATTGCCTCGCGGTGCATTGGCACTTATCATGCACTCTTGCGAAATGCCCGAAGGAAATTATTGGGGACAAAAAATGGCAATGGCGGCAGTTGATTCATTGAGTGAACTTGATTACGTCGGCATCATCGAATACGACTGGAATGGCGGAGTTGGCACCCTTAATAATTCTGGCTGGACGTTACCGTTATCTTTGGCAGGGGATAAAGTGCAAGCGCATGATGCAATTCACAGTTTGGTTTTTGGTGATATGCAAGATTTTGAATCTCCCATGCAAATCGCTTTGGATGGGCTTGCAGGATTGGATGCTGCTCAGAGGCACGTCATCATTATTACTGACGGCGATCCTTCAGGCCCTTCGCAGGAGTTACTCGAGGCATATAGGTCTCATGAAGTAACAATTTCAACTGTGATGGTAGGTGGGCATGGCTCCGCTATGGACCAACAAAAAATGCAGGGAATTGCAACAGTCACTGGCGGCCGTTTTTACATGGTGAATGACCCAAATACTTTGCCAAGTATCTTTATTAAAGAGGCGCAATTGAATTCTCGTTCGCTCTTGCAAGAAGGCGGAACGTGGGAAGTTGCTTTGCAGCCAAGTATTTCAGGACCTGTCCGTGATATTCGCCAAGTGCCGCAACTTGGTGGATATGTAGTAACAGGAAATAAAGCAGGATTTGCGCAAACACCTTGGGTAGTGCCGGTGAGTGATGGCGAAGACCCATTGTTTGCTTGGTGGCACTTTGGTTTAGGGAAATCAGTTGCTTTTACAAGCGACTTAGGTGACCGTTGGGCCACGCAGTGGCCGAGTTGGTCGGGATTTCAAGAATTTTGGGAAGCAACTCTCAGGTGGTTAATGCGTGGTGCATCGCCCCCAAACATGATGGTGACATCAAAGGTGGAAGGTGGGCGTGGCATAGTTGACATTGAGGCAGTTGACGATGAAGCAGGGTTTGTAAATTTTATGCGCTCGAAAGCAGTAGTCATTAATCCAGATGGCGAAGCAGAAACATTGTCTTTGCAGCAGACTGGCCCTGGGCGCTATCACGCTGAATTTGACGCACCAAGTAGTGGTGCTTGGCTAGTGAACATCGCATTCCAAAACGGAGATGGAGAATTGACTGGACGGATCCCAACAGCCGTGACAGTTCCTTATGCACAAGAATATTCATCAACAACCGCAAATGATGCATTGCTGCATGAACTCGCAAGAAATACTGGCGGTCGTGTGCTTTCATTCTTAGACCTTGAATCAGTAAATCTTTTTGACGAAACAGATGCCGTCTTCCCAGAAAGCCCTCAACCCTTTTGGGATTTGCTTGCAATTCTTGCCGCTTCTGTTTTGATTTTAGATGTTGCAATTCGCCGACTTTGGATGGATAAGAAAAGCATGCAATCAATCCTTGCACCAGTGGGGTCCATGACCACTGGCTCAGTGGAAGCACTTCGCAAAGTGCACAAGCCAATTGAGAGAAGCAAAGAAGAACTTCAAGATGAACGCGTTCCGAAAATACCGATGAAGCAGGAAGATCCTCGAACTGAGGAAAGTAATGAAGAAAAAGACGATAACTTAAGCCAGTTGTTGAAAAATAAACGCAAGCGCAGTGGGGGCGATAAAGAGTGACACTGACGGCGAAAAATCTTCCCAGCGAAATAGAAACGGTGAGCGACGTTCGTGCTGCTTGTTCAATCATCCAAGCTGGTTTTTCAAAGATGCGGCGAGAAGTAAACAAGGTCATTGTTGGTCAAGGTCGTGTGGTTGACTTGGTGTTAGTTGCAGTGTTTGCAGATGGACACGCGTTGCTCGAGGGACCACCTGGATTAGGTAAAACATTACTTGTACGAACATTGGGTGATGTGTTACAACTTTCAACAGGTCGAATTCAATGCACCGCAGATTTAATGCCTGCAGATATTGTTGGTACGGTTGTGGTTGATGAAGACCCCGCAACAAAGGCGCGCCGTTTTACGTTTCGAGAAGGCCCCGTATTTCATCAATTACTCCTTGCAGATGAAATTAATCGAGCAACGCCCAAGTGCCAATCTGCGTTGCTTGAATCTATGCAAGAGCACTCAGTCTCCATTGATGGAAAAACCCGTTTGCTTCCTGAACCATTCTTCGTTCTTGCAACACAAAACCCGATTGAACAGGAAGGTACGTATCCACTGCCAGAGGCACAGCTTGACCGATTTATGTTTAAAATAGATGTCGAGAACGCTTCGCAGGAAGACTTGTACCAAATTGTTTCTAAGACGACAAGTGGAGCGCATCTTGGCGCAGATGTTGTTGTTCAGGGAGACTTCGTTCTTGCTGCGCAACAAATTATTCGCCACGTAGTGATTGCACCTCATGTGCAAGATTATGTAACTAGATTAGTTTTAGCGACGCATGCAGGTTCAGAGTACGCGCCTTTATGGGTGCAGGACGATCTCAGTATAGGCGCAAGTCCACGTGGTGCACAAGCAATCGTTTCGGCCTCAAAAGTAGCAGCGGTGGTTGATGGCCGTTTCGCGGTTTCAATGCGCGACATTCAAGCAGTAGCAATTCCTGCATTACAACATCGAGTTGTTCGGACATTTGAGGCAGAAACTGCATCGCGTTCTACAGGTAGCATGATTGCGCGCTTGCTGAACGAGGTTTCGTCCTTCGAAGAAGGTGTACACTGATGGCTGATTTTGGTAAGACCATGCATGCAAGACCAGAGAAGATTGATGAACTTTTAGGTTCCCAATTGATGGCCTCTTTGGACAAGCTTGATATTGTCGCGAGGAAGATATTTAGTGGCAAAACGCAGGGCGAACGGCGTAGTCGGCGACGGGGCATGAGCGTTGAATTTGCTGATTACAGGCAGTACACATCGGGAGATGACTTGCGATTTATCGATTGGAACGTGTACGCTCGACTTGACCGCCTTTTTATGAAAATCTTCTTGGAAGAAGAAGAGTTGACTCTTGGTATTGCTATTGATGCCAGTGCATCGATGGAGTTTGGTAACCCAAACAAATTTGACTTTGCAAGGCGACTAGCAATGGCGCTTGGATACATCGCGTTGAGCAGCCACAATAAAGTTTCACTATTTTCCTTTAACGATAAAGGGGTGAGACGGCTCTCCGCTATGCGAGGTCAAAAACGAACTCGCGATGCTGGGCAGTGGCTGTTAGGGTTAATGCCAGAAGGCGGTACATCTTTTGTTGATGCTTGTAAAACGATTTCAACTTCTAGGCTGGGTAGAGGTGTTTTGGTTGTTCTTAGTGATTGTTTTGAAACTGATGGAATCAAGCAAGGGTTGTCCTACCTCGTTGGCGGTGGATGGGATGTGTTTGTAATGCAGATTTTATCTCCAGAAGAAATTGACCCAATTCAGGCGGGACTTGAAGGCGATTTGCGATTAGAAGATGCAGAATCATCAGATGCCTGTGAAATTACCGTGACAGCACCGTTAGTGGATACCTACAAAAAACGATTGCGGTTGTATTGCGAAGATATTCGTGAGCAATGCACAAGGGTAGGCGCAGGCAGCGTGAAGGTTTCAACAGACGTGAATATGGAACAACTTATTGTGGAGTATTTGCGTAGCCGAGGGTTGCTTCGATGATTTGGGTGACGCCTGAAACAGGATTGATTCTTGGTGCAGCAACGATTCCATTTCTTTTGTTGTTGTATTTTTTGCGATTGCGGCGGCAACCGTTGCGGATTTCCTCCACCATGTTGTGGGAGGGGGCTGTGGAAGATTTGCATGCGAACTCACCATTCCAAAGATTGCGTCCTAGCGTGTTGCTCCTCTTGCAACTGTTCGCTTTATTGCTCGTAGTGCTTTCGTTAATGCAACCACAAGTAGAAGGCGGTTCGCCAAAGTTAGGAAAACATGTACTGTTAATTGATCGGTCCGCTTCAATGGCATCTCAAAACAATGATGGCGTGACACGGCTCGAACAGGCGAAAGAGCAAGCTAAAGAGTTAGTGACACAACTTCATGGCGGAGGTTTGTTTTCAGGAACAGGTAGAGAAACAATGATAGTTGCTTTTTCAGACACCGCTGAAATCAGCATCCCATTCACAAATTCGGAACAACAACTCGTTGCGGCAATAGATGCAATTAATATAACGCACGGCGGTTCAAGTATCGTTGATGCATTAAAACTTGCACGGGCGTATACAACAAATGTCGACCCAGAAAAAAACGGGTTGTCATTGAGTGAGTCCGCACAACTCGAGCTCTTCAGTGATGGCTCTATAGCAGGGTTGCAATCTGAAGCGTTGCAACGCGGGGAAACAGTACGGTACCATCAACTTGGCAAACAAACAGATACAAATATAGGTATCGGAACAATGAGCGCGAAACGTATTTCGGAAGCGAGCGATGATGTTCAGGTTTTTCTTTCACTCTTGAATACAAGTAATCAAGTTGTGTCAACGGATGTGGAAATTTCAGTAAATGGTATTCCGATTGGGATACAGCAAGTTGAGATACCCGCGAAAGAAAGTGGCACACCTGGCTCTGCAAGTGTTGTCTTTGTTCCATTTTCTATGCCAAGCGGGGGAGTGATTCTTGCGACATTAGACACCGCTGATGCGTTGGTAATTGATAATATTGCATCGCTTGTTATTGCTCCACCAAAAGACTTGAAGGTGTTGCTTTCAGAGGATAAAGCTCCGCTACTCAAGACTGTTTTAGAAGGCATGCCATTAGCAGAATTAAAGGTTGTGCAACCGAACCAACTTCGAGACATGATTGTTTCGGGAGAGACTGCTCAGTTTGATGTTGTTGTTACGCGTGATGTTTCTCTTGACATGTTGCCTATAGGAAAGTTTCTTATCTTTGGGCAACCACCAAAACTTAAAGCGTTTTCTACTTTTGTTGAAGGCGAAGCGCAGGTCATGCTTGTTGCAAATGAATCACACCCTGTGATGCGGTTTGTTCGGTTTGAAGAAATCGTTGTTTCGAATGGATATGAAATTATCACCGATGGAAGTATGGAAACGTTGCTGGAGGGAAGCGGTTGGCCAGCGGTCATGTCGACTCGACTTAATGGGGTGCAAGTAGTGTATGTTGCGTTCGACCCACTTGAAAGCAATTGGCCATACCTTCGAAGTTTCCCATTCTTTGTTTATAATGCGGTGCATTATCTGGGTCGATCTGGGGACGCTGTTTCAACCGCGCTTCGCAGTGTTGGTGAAACAATTAGTATGGATATTCCTGAAGGAATAGCATCAGTTACTGTAATTGAGCCAAATGGCGATTTCCATGAGGTGAACGTTTCACAAGAAGGAAGTATTACTTGGGGCCCAATTCGGTTAACTGGGCAACATACTCTTTCTTGGTCAGGAACGAAGCAACACACTATTGCTGTGAATACATCAGTTGCAGAAATGGATATAGCGAGTACGCCAACTATTTCAATTGGTGCGACCGAAGTTACCGCAAGTGGCTCAAGCGGCAACTCGTTTATTCAATTGTGGCCGTGGGCACTTGGGGCGGTACTTTTTGTTTTGCTTGTAGAGTGGTGGGTGTATCAACGAAAGACTGGTGGAGTACATCGTTTTTTGCATTCGAAAGTAAAAGATACATGGGCATAAATTTCAAAGACGCACGAGTTACCGTCATGGGCCTTGGCCGATTTGGGGGTGGGCTTGGAGTGACCCGTTGGCTTCTTGCACAAGGCGCCAAAGTGATTTTAACAGACCTTGCAACGGAAGATGCATTGGCGGCACAAATTACTGATCTTGGAACTCATGCAAATTTAGAGTGTGTGTTTGGAGAACACCGCGAAGAAGATTTTGTACATGCCGATGTTGTCATTGCGAATCCTGCAGTTCCAATGCCGTGGAAAAACATGTATCTCCAATCCGCTTGGCGTGCAGGCGTGACAGTTACGACGGAGATAGAAATACTCACAAACCAATTGAACCGCAAAAAGGTCATTGGGGTCACTGGTTCTTCAGGGAAATCGACGACTGCTTCAATGATTTACGCTGGCCTGCAGTCTGCGTGCGTTCCTTGCTTATTGGGAGGAAACATTGGAGGCAGTTTACTTACGCAACTTTCTTCAATAAATTCTGAGACCATTGTTGTATTGGAATTGTCGAGCGCGATGTTGTGGTGGCTAGAAAAAAACGGCGGTTGGTCACCAAGTGTTGCAGTATTGACAACGATAGAGCCCAACCACCTTGATTGGCATGGTTCGTTTGATGAATATAAATCGTGCAAGGAGTTATTGTTTAAACACCAATCCGAGGACGACACATCCCTGACGCAAGATGCAGAAGCTTCTTTTGAAGGCCTTTTATTGATTGGAAAACATAACGAGCGTAATGCTGCAGTTGCTTTTTTGGCAGCCATCTCTGCGGGCGCGGACGCTAAACGGGTTCGTAAGGGGATTCAGGAGTTTCGCGGTCTACCGCATCGGTTGCAGTATGTTTGCGATGGTTTTTATAATGATTCAAAATCAACAACGCCTACGGCAACTAAATTAGCAGTTGATGCTTTTGATGATGCAGATAAAGTACATTTAATTGTTGGTGGGTACGACAAAAAGATCGGTTTGGAATTGCTCGCAAAACAATCTGAGCGCGTCGCATGCATGTATGCAATTGGTGCAACTGCTCCCGCACTTGTAGAACAATGTTTGCGTGAAGTAATACAATGTGCGTCTTTAGAAGAAGCAGTGATTCGCGCAATGAAAAATATGAAAGAAGGAGATGTACTTCTTTTAAGCCCTGGTTGTGCAAGCTGGGACCAATTTGCAAACTATGAGGCGCGTGGTGAATTGTTTTGCGAACTTGTTACTGCAGCGAAAACGAACCAACAAGTTCACTAATAGATCTGCATCCTTGCCTTGCAACCCAATCGGTAAGTTTGTTTGCAATGTTTGGAGCAATCGATGGGTTGACAAACGAAGCAGTGCCGATTCCAACAGCGGAAGCGCCTGCAAGAATAAACTCAGCAGCATCTTTCCAGTGCATGGTTCCGCCCGTTCCAATAATTGGAATGTTCGCGTCTTTTGCAACATCGCGGTATACATCATGCACTACGCGTACTGCTGCAGGGTGTATCATTGCTCCGGAAGCGCCGCCTACTCCACGCGATATTTTTGTACGTTTCGTTTCAACATCAATTGCTAGCGATGGAATGGTGTTGATAAGCGTGAGCGCGTCAGCCCCAGAGTGAATGGCAGATGCGGCATGCGGGCGAATGTCGCCTGGTGCTGCAGAAAGTTTAACAATCATGCCCTTGTTCGTAAGCACTTGTTTTATTTCGGTAAGCAAGGTTGCGAGTCGTTTTGGGCAACCGCCGAATTCAAGACCATCCGATGTGTTTGGGCAGGAAACATTGACTTCCACAAGTTCGATTCCGTCAACAGAATTCATTGCATTAGCAACAGAAACATACGCGTCTATACAATCTCCCGCGATTGACCCGATGACGGTTGTGTTCAGTGCTCCAGCTTTTGTCGATTGATTTTTTATGAACGAATCGACCCCTTCGTTTGCAAGCCCGATGGCATTAAGCATACCGCCTTTGAGTGTCGCGATTCGCACAGGGTCGTTACCGATGCGTGGCTCTTGAGTTATGGATTTTGTTATGATTGCACCAATATTTTTCAGATTAATGGCATCTTTGATTTCACCCATGACTCCGCAGGTGCCAGCAGCGAGAACAACGGGGTTACGAAGCGTAGTATTTCCGAGTGTAACTTGCATCTCTGCCATCTATTGGTCATTGTACTTTAGAGGTCGAGCCTCTGTGGGGTCAGACTTCATGAATGACGGTACAATAGGTCTATGAATGATATACAAGATAAAATTGAACGGTTTCAGAATATGGCAGCAGCTGATCCATCGAATGATATGGCCCACTTCAGCCTTGGCTCGGCATTCCTTGAAGCAAAACGGTTTGCTGAAGCGGCAACGAGTTTTGAGGCGTGTGTAAAATTGAACCCAGAAATGACAAGAGCGATGGAGCTTGGCGGCTCGGCTTTGCTTCAAATTGGCAACAAAGTAGAAGCGAAAAAACTACTTATTCAAGGGTATGAACAGGCTGCCGCTAAGGGCGAAATGCGTGTGAAGGACGGTATTGCAGAGGTGATGAAATCTGCAGGTATTGAATTGCCAATAGTCGAGCAAGCATTAACGAGCGAATCAGGGACGCCGCTTGAAGAACCGCCACTGCCTGGGGAAACGGGTAAATGGATTTTTGAAAACGTTGATGAAGCGCAATGGGATACTTGGATTGGCCAAGGAACGAAAGTGATAAACGAGTTACGCCTTGATTTTTCCAAACTCGAAGACCAAAAGGTGTACGGCGAATATATGGCGGAATTTTTAGGCATACCGTCAGAAATAGTTGCACGAGATGCAAAGGAAACTGAATAATGAATATGGTCGATGATCTAGATGCTCAACCAATATACCCTGAAGAAACAATGCCCAAAGAGCGAAGTGGATTAGCAACTGCTGCCTTAATTTGTTCACTCATAATCTGCTGTCCAATTACCACAATAGTTGGACCAATTCTCGGAGTGATTTCTTTGCTTACGTTAAAGGGTCGATCGGGAAAAGGATTCGCATGGACAGCAATTATTGTTGGTTTAATTTCAACAATTCTTTGGGTTGCAGCAGGGCTGTTCTTTGGTGGTATGGCTGTACGCTTTATCGAGCAAGCAGGCGAGGTAACTACTACGACAATTGAAGCGGGGTACGACGGCAATTATACATTGTTAAGAGAAGGGCTTGCCCGTAGTTCAGTTACTGTTAGCGATGAAGAAATAGCATCATTTATTGAACAATTACAGAGCCGCTACGGCAAATTTGATTCTGCTGTGATGAACATGGAAGAGCAAGATCAAACACTTAAGCCAACGAGTAACGAAGCGCCACTGCCAATCAGTCTTGTTTTTGAAACAACTGATGTGCCAGCTGATGTGTTGATGGAAGTTATACCTGGTGGGGGTTTTGATTTCGAGTTAAAGATTGGCTGCATTCGTATCAACGATTCAAAAAATGGGGACCTTGTTTTCCCCACCGGTTCTGATTGCGATAATACGAACGCATCGGACTGATAAAATTTATTGACTAATGCAAAAAAAAAGAATCAACCCATGGTCCCTCGTTGCAGTTCTAAGCGCTATTGGATTTTGCCCGCTTTTTACGATTGCAGCAATTCTTTTTGGCATTCGTGCATTGGTGGACATCAAAGCTAAAGGCGACACCCGCGGTGTACGTCTTGCATGGTTTGCTATTCTTTTCGGGTCGCTTGTGACCGGCCTGTGGGGCGGTGGAATGTACTGGTGGGATGTAAACGTTCGAGCTCAAATTGAACTTGGACCCATCGACGCTATTTCACATGGGCAAAATGGTAAGGTCGAAAGTTTTGAATCAGAATTTCTTGTTCCGTACAATGGTGAAGAAACGGGTCGTTTTCTTGCTGCTATCAATAAACGCTACGGCGCATTGATCACAGGTAAACTTGATCAGGAAGTCGGTGAAGCTGATATTGAAAGCGACAAGTTGTTCCTGGGTATGGTTCCAATGGAATCACAACTTGAATATGTATTGCAATTCACAAATAAGGAAGATGTGCACTTGACTGTAAAATATGTACTTTTTGAAACTACTGAGGGAAGAAGTGCATACAAAAACAAGTTTGCGTGGTTCCAAATTGACGATGAAGAACTTGGCAATCTCGTGTACCCCCCAATAGAAGGCACAATGGAGCAAAATCAAAATGGTGAATGACTCCGTCATTTCAGTACGTGATCTTGTTTGCCGTTTTGGCGAACAAACAGTACTTGATGGAGTGAATCTCGATGTACACGAGGGTGAAGTTCTTGTCATCATGGGAGGTTCGGGCTCAGGGAAATCGACACTACTTCGACACATGATTGGCACGTTCATTCCAGATGCAGGCACAGTGTGCGTTTTTGGGGAAGATTTAGCTCGACTAAATGAACAATCTATGAACCAAGTTCGTCGAAAATTTGGCATTTTGTTTCAATCAGGCGCGCTGTTTAACTCGATGAGTGTTGCTGATAATGTTGCACTTTCCCTTCGTGAACATACGGATCTTGACCCTGACATTATTGAATTCATTGTTAAAATTAAACTCGAACAAGTCGGGCTTCGTGAAGCTGCTGAAAAATTTCCTTCGCAAATATCAGGGGGGATGAAAAAGCGCGCAGGTCTAGCAAGAGCACTCGCCCTTGACCCTAAACTACTTTTTTACGACGAACCCTCTGCAGGTCTTGATCCAGTTACAAGCGCAACAATCGATCAACTTATTTTGGACCTTGCGAAAAAGGCAGGGGCAACAAGTGTCGTTGTGACGCACGAAATGGACTCTGCATTTGTTATCGCAGACAGAATGGCAATGCTCGACAAGGGGAAAATGTTGATGGTTGATACTCGGGAAGCATTCGAAACGCTTCGAGATTGGCCAATTGAAAAACTAGAAGAACTCGACGAACGTCAACAACTTATACGCCAGTTTTTGCGCGGTGATGCTGAAGGTCCGTTGACCAAAAGAAAAGAAGAGTCAAGTTACGCAGAAGATTTATTAGGTATTGGTGCACCCCGGCTCACACAAGGTCCATCTGTTCATTCCTCTAAGGAGTAATTTATATGTCACAAGTACGAGATAAACGTCAGAATAATGTGAAAGCGGGAGTATTTGTAACATTCTCACTTATTCTTGGTTTAACAATTTTTAGTATTTTAACGAATGCGTGGAGCCGTCTGCTTAGTACGACAAATTCGTATCATGCAGTGTTTCAAATCGATGAAGGTGTTGGAACGTTGTCATCTGGTTCTAAAGTGAAGCTTGGCGGTGTTCTTGTTGGTACAGTGACTTCTGTCACTCCAAGAGTTGAAGAAGATAATCCAACGTCAGTGATTGATGTGCAATTCACATTTGCAAAGCAATACGCACTGTATGAAAATGCATCGATCCACGCTCGCGCGGGCCTTCTTGGTTCGACAGGTTGGCTTTCAGTTACAGACGTCGGAAATGGCTCTAAGGCAACATCGAAATCACCACTTGTTGGAACCACTGAAACCATGGTTAGCCAACTTTTGGGCAATGATGCAGAAATGAATCTTTCGAAATCACTAGATTCTCTGCGAAAGTTAAGTGAAGCGCTTGTGGATGATAGCGGTGCGATGAACTTGCTTCTTGGTAGTGCTGAAGCAACTGCAATAAAGACGTCGATTGATGCTGCTAGATCTTCACTACTGGCGTTCAACAAGATGATGCAAACAACATCATCGGCATGGCCATCTTGGGAGTCTTCCGTGACTACAATTCTAACTGACAGTAAAAAGCTTCCAGCGCAAATCAACGAAACGCTCAAATCAATTCAAACTGTTGTCGCTGATATTCAGGCAAAAATCCTACCAAATGTTGAACGCTCGATGCAATCGTTCGAGAACACGATGTTTTCCCTCGAAGCGATGAGTAAGAACTACCAAAAAAGTTCACCTGAATGGGCATCTAAAGTTTCAAGCATACTTCGGAATGTGGATCAAATTTCTGTTCGTGCGAAAGCAGCTATTGATGATATTTCAGCGAGCCCTTGGCGCTTGCTTTATAGACCAACAGATCGCGAGATTGCCTACGAACAGCTAAACGCTGCTTCTTGGCAACTGCTTACAGCACTCTCTGATTTACGTGAATCAGCGGAAGCGCTGGAATCAGCTTCTCTTGCAAGCGATGCACCAGCTGACGCTTCTCGTATTGCGGCTTCGCTATCAGAAAGTGCAACTGCATTTGAACAAGCTCGTGATGCGATCATTGAACGAATGAACGTCGATTTTCCAGACCGAAACTAGTGGGCAATGTAACAGCAAATGTAAGTGTAGTGTCGTCGATTGACGATGCACAAGTAGATGTCTATCGAAACATTCGCGATGCAGACCTCCGTGGACGAAGCCATCTCTGCATGGTTGAATCAGAGATGGTTGTCAGGCGGTTGCTCGAATCAAGTTGGGATATCCACTCATTGTTTCTCTCGCCGCAAAAATATGAACGAATGGCTTCAGTTATTCCAAGTACCGTCCAAGTTTTTGTAGCAGACATTACCGTGATGTCCGAAATTACTGGTTTTCATATTCATCGCGGTGTTCTTGCGGCAGCGCATCGGCTTACACCAAAACAACAAAATGCGAGTTTGTCGAACTTGATTGTAAAACTGCAAAAAAAATCTACCGTTTCCTTGTTGCTCGCTGAAGGTGTTACGAACGTTGATAACATTGGCGCACTTTTTCGAAATGCTGCAGCGTTTGGTGTGGATGGTTTAGTGTTTGACCACGCGTGTTGTGATCCTCTGTACCGTAAAGCGATTCGAGTATCGATGGGCCATGCCTTCTCATTGCCGTGGGCAATAGCATGCGATTGGATCTCTGATTTGAAACGCCTTCAGGAAGAACTTGGCGTACAGTTAATTGGATGCGAAACAGGGAAGTTTGCAGTGCCAATGTGGGAAGTGCAGCCCGCAAAATCGTTTGCGCTGATTATGGGTGAAGAAAAATCAGGTCTATCTCCAAGCACCATGCAACAGTGTGATGTCATTGCAGAAATACCAATGAATGCAAAAGTACCATCTCTAAATGTTGCCGTTGCGTCAGCTGTTGGCTTGTACGAGTTTCTTGGGCGGAACCGTTTCAACAATAGGTAACCCATCAACAATTACGTCATCCGTGATTCGGGTGATATCAGCGCCAATAGATGACAAGGTTTTTTCCATCGACGAATAGCCGCGATCGAGGTGATACACACGGCTTACGGTTGTTTCGCCTTCGGCAGCAAGTCCTGCAAGGACTAGGCTTGCTGAAGCTCGTAAATCGCTCGCCATAACGGGCGCTCCAACTAAATGGCCGACTCCTTGGACGATGACAGTTGAACCTTGTCGAACAAGTTTTGCCCCCATTCGGCTAAGTTCTGGAACATGCATAAAGCGTTCTGGGTAAATTTTTTCGGTAATGATACTGTTGCCACGGGAAAGGCAAAGAAGGGCCATTGTTTGTGCTTGCAAATCGGTAGGAAAGCCAGGGAACGGCTGGGTTGTAAACATGACAGGTTTTAAGTGCCTATCACTCACAACTTGAACGGTGCACGAACGTGGGTCTTGCGAAGTATTTGTTTGGTGTACATGCACTCCAACAGTGGAGAGTACATCTGTAACTGCAAGTAAGTGGTCAAGCGGGAATCGTTCAATTTCAACATCACCATTTGTCATCGCTGCCGCAATCGCCCATGTGCCAGCAACAATTCGATCCGGCATCACAGTGTGCTTTGCACCGCCAAGTTCTTCAACGCCTTCGATAGTGATGCGCGGTGTTCCAGCGCCAGAAATTTTTGCGCCCATTGCATTTAACAAAATCGCAAGGTCTGTAATTTCAGGTTCGCACGCTGCAGATTCAATAATTGTTCGACCCTTGGCAAGTGTTGCCGCGCTCATTACATTGGCTGTACCAAGTACGGTCGAGCCGAATGGGCCACCAAGAAAAATAGTGGCGCCATGCAATCGGTCAGCTTTAGCGATGATGTTTCCACCATCAAGCTCAATGGTTGCACCGAGTGCTTCAAGCCCTCGAAGGTGGAGGTCAATGGGCCTATCACCAAATGCACAACCCCCTGGCATAGAAACTCTGACCTCGCCGCGCTTTGCAAGTAGGGGCCCAAGTACGCAAACACTCGCTCGCATTGTGCGAACAATGTCGTACCTTGCGTGTGATTTTGATTCATCGACTGTAGTGATTGTGACCTTCTGATCATCGCGGGAAACATCACAACCAAGTTCGGCAAGCAACTTGCCCATGTTTTCTATATCAGAAAGTTTTGGTACCGAATCAAATGTAATGGTTTGGTCTGTAAGCAGGGATGAGGCGAGCAGAGGTAATGATGCATTTTTTGAACCATCAACTGAAATTGTCCCCGTTAAGCGTTTGCCACCGTGTATTGAAAATGCGTCCATTTGGTTCTGCTGAGTCCTTTCTGCTGTTGACCATCCATGGCCTTATACATATATAGGTATTATCGACTCCTGTTGTCGGATAAACACACTTTTAACTTTTTGGTGATAGTAACAAAATGAGGGAGGTTTAGTGTTTGCCTAGACTACCATTTTGAGTATTGGCATTGACCTGTTTGATTATTGCACCCATAATTAACTGGTGCTTGCCTATCTTTTCATGCGGAGTTATCGCCCCTTGTAATTCGGTTTGTATGGATTATTCGGTTATTTTCCATTGAAATACATTGAGTAATCATGAAGGGGCGTTGCTTAATTATCGATATGAGTAGACTGATGGGTGGAAGTACATGATGAAGATAAGCAAAAGGATAATTACTATGAAGCAAGTATTACTTTTTAACGGGTTAGCAATTTTAGCGCTCTCAAGTGTTAGTTTTGCAGATACACTTTTGGTTCCGAGCGAGTATGGGACTATTCAAGCGGGGATTGATGCTGCAGTCGACGGTGATACTGTTTCAGTTGATCCGGGGCAATACTATGAGTTGATTGACTTCAATGGCAAACAAATCACAGTATCTAGTGCTTCTGGCTTGGCAATCAATACAACAATTAATGGAAACGCAACTTCAGGTACGGTCGTGACCTTTGAAACTGGTGAGACAAGCGCATCTGTTCTTGATGGTTTTACTATTAAAAACGGCAATGCATTTACTGGCGCGGGTATTCGAATTATCAACGCTTCGCCAGTCATTAGAAACTGCGTCATTAAAAGTAACCAATCTACGAGTAGCGGTGCAGGTATTTATGCTGACACCTCGTCGTTCACACTTGAAGATACGAAAGTAAGCGCCAACATATCGGGTGCTGCAGGAGGTGGTTTGTATCTAAAGTTTTGTGAGGGTTCTATCTCTGGGTGCACGATCGAAGATAACTCTGCGAATAATGGCGGAGCTTTGTATATTAAAGACAGCACAGGTGATTTGATTATTTCTGATTCATTGTTTGATGCAAACAGTGTCAGCGGTGATGGAGGTGCGGTATTTAACAAAGGCACAAGTGCTGTTGTACAGGATTGCTCCTTTTCAAATAATGTCGCTAACCAAGGTGGCGCATGGTTTAGTTACTCTGGTGGTGATGCTATTGTTTCGAATTCTGTTTTCTCCGACAACAGTGCATTGCTTACAGGCGGAGCGGCTGAATGCCGAAGTTCAAACGTGACTTTTTCGTTGTGCACGTTTGATTCGAATATAGCGGATAGCGATTGCGACGGATCAGGTGGGAGTAGTGTTGTTGAAGTGGTGAACAGCACGGTGACGCTGAATACTCCAACGATTTGTACAAATCTTGTTTGTGATGCCCAAGGCGATTTTTCGAGTGATCAACCAACGATTATCGGTGATATTAATGAGTGTGTGATTGGCATCGGCGCTTGCTGTGGCGGTAACGCATGTTGGGAAATGGAAGAAGAAATGTGCCTCGAAGGCGGTGGTTTATGGAATGGCGATGCCACGCTCTGCGCAACAGTTGTTTGCGAAGGTGGCTCAAGCAGTTGCCCTGGCGATCTTAACGGAGATGGTTCTGTTGAAGTGCTTGATATTATTGAGCTTATCACCTCATGGGGAACTTGCCCATAAACGCGTTGCTGTAACAATAAAAAGAAAAAGGACCGCGTTGCAAGCAACGCGGTCCTTTTATTTGGATAACTATATATGTCGATTATTTACGACGTCGTCGGCTTGCAAGTCCAGCTAAACCAAGGAGTGCAAGAGCACCAGGTGCTGGAACAGCAGCACCGTAGATTGAGATAGCATCGATAAAGTATGCTTCAGAACCAGAGTTGCTTGCACCTCTAATGTGTAGGTGACCTTCGCCTAATGTGGACACATCAAATTCAAGGAACATCCATGCGCCTGCTGCATCTTCCATAACTGAACCGTTACCATCACCATCTGCACCATCTAGTGAGTAGAGTGTTCCGCTGACTGGGTCTGATCCCCAGTGGATTGAAAAACTATCAGCAGTTTCGTAACCAGTACTCGCAATGTAAATTGCAAGTGAAACGGTTGTAGCACTACCTTCGTATCCGTCAAAGTGAAGTTCCATGAAACCATCAAGATCAGACATTTGATACCCTTGGTCACCGTCATAGTATCCCTGTGACCCGTAGTTTGTCACACCAACGTAATCACCATCTGTAAGTCCAACGTTAGGGGAGTCAAATGCACCATACCAAGCGCTAAAACCATCGCCATTTACAGCGGCTTCACCATCGTTATTTTCTAACCAGTGATCAAAAGCAGCATCGCCAGTATCGTAATATTTACCACCGAGCCAGTCAGTGTTTTCAAAACTCTGTGAGTAGAGCAAGTCAGCTGAAGCTGTGCCCGCTGTGAGCGTTGCAAATAATCCTGTTAATACTAATGTTTTCATTTTCTTCTCTCTCTTTTCTTTGTTGTGTGTTATCCAAACACTATTTCTCTTGAAGAGAGGTGTCTCTGGCACCTCTTCTATGAATAATGTATAGGAACAAAGTGTGATAACAAGAAAAATACAGAGTTTTTCTGCTTTTTTTTTCATATTTTTTTGCGTGCATTACAATCGAGATTGCCTAATTTAACAAAGTAATTTGTTTACAAAAGGAATGGGTTATTGCAATTTTCCCTGCTATCTGGTTCCAGAGGCCAAAAAGGGTACAATGAGTACCGAAAATGACTGATTCTGATCAATTACATCTTGCAACGCTCTGGTTTCTCTCAGCAAGAGCGATGGCGGTTGCTGGCGAGGAAATGCCCACCGTGCAAGAGGCGGCAACAGGTCTATACGCCCAGGCAATCCTTGGTTTTACGGAAGAGATTTGCTGCGAAGCAAAAGATGCAGAGTACATTAGTAATAAAACATTGATTGATTGCCTATCTGGGGTTCGTCAATTGCCTCGGGAGTTGGCTGAGAAAATTTTGACCGGTATCATGATGATTTCGTATTCAGACCGCTCGATGAAACCGCTTGAAGTTCGTTGGGCTTCGATGCTCGCGTCTGCTATCGAAGTGTCGCCTGATGAGTTTCAACGGTGCTGTGTAAATGCAAGGGTTATAGCATCGATGTTGCGCCCACATGGAGCACCGGCTTCATGAGCAAAAGCGAAACAAATTTTCAATTTTTGGAACGGTTCGACAAACGCGTTGCTTTGCTTGCAAAGCAAGCAGAAGAGTACGTGCACACGGATCCTGATTCGTGCATGTTTAAACTTCGCCTGATGGTTGAAACGATGGCAAAAAAATTAACCTCGTTGCAAATGCGTGGTGATATTTCTCAAGACTTAGGCGCGATGCTCGGTGCTCTTGAGCGTGGTGGTGTAGTCCCTCGTAGGCAAGCGGATTCAATGCACGCAATTCGACGCGATGGAAACGCTGCTGTGCATGGTAGCCCGACACCAGTGCCAACAGCCATGCGACGATTACGCGAGGCGTACAAAATCTCTGGGTGGTTTTGCAAAATGGTAAAACGCGGTTCTAAAGTGAATCTAGATGAATTCAATCCACCTGAACCTCCTGTGCCGATGGATAGTGCGACCAAGCAACTCCACGGAAAAATAGATAAACTCGAAGAGTCAATCGAAGAGCGTCGGCTAGCCACTCGTGAATCATTATTGATGTTTGGACCACAAGAAAACGTCAAAGAGGTAACTCGAAGAATAACTGAAGAGTTAAAAGCACTTGATAATGTAGCTGCAGCGGCAGGTGAGCCGACTATTGACGCTGATTTTGTTGCTTTAGTCATGGCAATGGACCTTGAGCAAATCGAAGAAGACCCACGTCACGGCGGGAGTTCAAGGCAGGCCAAACGGGATGCAGAACAGCAACTTACTGGAATCAAAAAACACCTTGCTGAGCGCGAGGAAGCATTTTTAGCCGAACGAACGTTCTTACTTGAACAGAGGAAAACATGATGATTGTTGTGAGTGAATGGGAAATAATTTTGCGCCTCGTTTTGGCGGTTGTCCTTGGCGCAGTGATTGGTTTTAACAGAAGCCGGCACAATAAGCCCGCAGGGCTTCGAACAATGGCACTGATTAGTTTGGGTTCTGCAGCATTCACTCTGATTGGAATAGAGTCTGTCATCCAGTTATCCATGCTGCAAACTGGGGCAGAGAGTTTGACTTCTGGCGTCTCAAAAATGATTAACTTGGATTCAAGTCGAATCATTGCGGGCATTGTTGGTGGTGTTGGTTTTCTGGGTGCGGGTGCAATCATTCAATCTAAAGGCAGAGTGCAAGGAATGACGAGCGCTGCAAGTATTTGGGTGACATCGACAATTGGTGTTTCCACTGGTCTTGGTCTGTACGTATTAGCAACAACAATTACCTTTATTGCCTTTATCGTTTTGGTTCTGTACTGTTTCTTTGGAAACGAAACAGAAGAAGAATAAACGACCCGCGGGGTCGTTTATTCCCACGGATTTGTAATGTGGCATGCCCTGCCCGTATTCTCTATGTAATCTTGATGGCCTTCTTCGGCAAGATAAAACTGTTCAGCTGGTTCGACCTGCGTTGCAATCGGTGCGTCAAATGTATTTTTTGCAGTTAATCCCTTGACGAACTCGATGGCGGTTTTTTGTTGTGCATCGGAAGTAGTCCATACACCTGATCGATATTGAGAGCCAACATCGGGTCCTTGGCGATTGACTTCTGTTGGGTCATGCATTTTGAAAAAAGCATGAAGTAGTGATTCGTATGAGATAACTTTAGGGTCAAACATGACTTTGGCAGTCTCCGCATGTCCTGTTTTTCCAGAACAAATGTCTTTATAGGTTGGGTCATCAGTGTCACCCTGCATATAACCGCTTTCAACATTAAGCACACCTTTGCCCTTTTGGAACCAGTGTTCAATGCCCCAAAAACAACCGCCTGCAAAATATGCTGTTTCTGTTTGCACAGGTTTTGACTCTGTGGGCAGTTCTTCGCCTTCTTCATAAAAATGTAAAGATGCGGAATTTAAACAAAATCGTTTGCCGGTTGGTTTAGGCCCATCTTCAAAAACGTGGCCTAGATGGGAGTCGCATTTTGCGCAGAGAATCTCAACGCGCTTCATGCCGAATTGTGTATCTTCTTTTGTTGCAACATGTTCTTTTGCAAAAGGGGAGAAGAAGCTTGGCCAACCAGTTCCAGAAGTGAACTTATGATCGCTTGCAAACAAGGGAAGTCCGCAAACAACGCATGCATAGAACCCATCTTTTTTGTTGTCGAGAAGTGTTCCACAAAAGGGTCGCTCAGTGCCGGCATTCTGAGTGATTCTGATCGTTTCCTCATCGAGTTTTTCGAGAAGTTGTTTTTTTGCCTCGGCGGCAAGCGGCGTAATGTCATAACCAGCACGAGAATAGGTTGGCATTTTTGCCTCCTGAGGGGGTAAGTATCCACTCGCGCTGAGCACGAGAATCAATAAGAGTTGAAAGTACATACAGATAGTATAAATCATACACAGAATAAACAAAATCTCTCTATTTAAGAAAAAAATGACTCTTTATCTTTCTCTTTGCAACCACAGGCATTGGTAACGATTCGACCTTTAGAATGATTTGAGCCATTTTTGATCGTGATCAACGAGTCCCAGCTCTTGACAGGGCTGCGGTTGCTGCAGCGTATGGTGTATTCCTCATACCTTTGATTTCCCAACACAAATCAAGGCCGGAACTCTGCAATGTGCCCTCTACGGCTTCGCATACTACTTCTTGACCTGTTTAGCGGTAAATTGGTGGTTTTATGCTCGTAAAAACGATGAAATCAAGTGCTAAAAGTGGCTATACTTCTCCTTTTCTAATCACAAACCCACACTGGGTCACCTGATTTTGGAGTCTCTACGATATGTCTGAATGCCACGAGCCAAATGTTCAACACCACTATCGCGATATGTCGCAACAACACGACGCTGCGAAGTTGGGTATCTGGTTATTCCTTGCGACTGAAATTCTGCTTTTTGGCGGTCTGTTTTGTGGGTACGCTGTGTTTCGTGCAAACCACCCAGACCTCTTTAAATGGGGCGGCCAGTTTCTAGACGAACGGTATGGCGCCGCTAATACCGCCGTTCTACTTATAAGTAGTTTGACAATGGCGATGGCTATCACGTACGTTCAACAAGAAAAGCGCCGTTTAGCAATTGCTTGCTTGGGCATAACATTTGTTTGTGCCGGCATCTTTATGGCTATCAAGTCCGTTGAGTACGAACATAAATTCCACGACCACCTTCTTGGCGGCATGGCGTTCTATGAAACAAGCGACCACGGTGATGACATGGGGGGCGACCATGCTGCATCTGTCATTGCACACGGTGACGCTGAAAAAGGCAAGATTCTTTGGAATGCAACATGTCGTTCATGCCATGGCGCAAATGGCGAAGGTGTTCCAGGTCAAGGTACAGTGTTAAACACAAGTGCGTTCGTGTACGACCACGATGACACTGAACTCTTGGAGTTTATTAAGGTGGGCCGTCCCGCAAACGCACCGGATAGTATTTTGCAATTGGAAATGCCTCCAAAAGGCGGCAACCCAATGCTGAAGGATTCAGCAATACTTGATATCGTTGCGTACATGCGGACATTGATGGTGCCAGTTGCGTCTGCGGATAAAAAGGGTGCTATTCACGAGGAAGTGGCAGTTGCCACAGCTCCTGTTGTAGCAAACGCACCTGAAGAGGCAAAAGCATTTCTTGATTCTATCCCTAGCTCGTCCATGCCAAATGCAATGCATGCGCCATCTGGACTTGCGCCTGAAGGCGCATCCGAAGCGCAACGGATGGCGGTGTATGAACGACCAAAAGTTCCACAACTTGATGAAAAACGTCCAGCAAATGCGCACCTTTTCTTTGGTTTGTATTTCCTTATGACTGGCTTGCACGGCATTCACGTGATTATTGGCATGATTGTTTTGCTTTGGCTGATGTGGCGTTTACAGCGAGGCGACTTCACCAAGCGATATTACTCAGCAGTAGAGTGCGGCGGTTTATACTGGCACATTGTTGATGTGATTTGGATCTTCCTCTTCCCACTTTGGTATCTCTTGGCTTGACCGGACAAACAAAGTCGGCTGGGGGTGGTGCGGGTGTTTTGTTTGCTATCGGTGCATATCTTTGGTGGGCATTTGTCACTCCACTCTATTTCAAAGTGTTTAAGGAAGTACCTGTTGTTGAGTTAGTAATTTGGAGAGTGATGTCGGGCTTGCCATTGCTCTTTGCACTCCTGTTTTATAGAAAAAAAATTAAACAATGTTTTGGTGCACTCAAAGATAAAAAAACGTTCCTTCTCCTTCTTGCTTCAACATTTTTTATCTCCGTAAACTGGATTGTGTACGTAATTTCTGTTGTGACAGACCGCTTGCTTGATAGTAGTTTGGGGTACTACATCAATCCGCTCGTAACCGTTGCATTTGGTTTTTTGTTTTTAGGCGAACGGCTTCACCGATTGCAAAAAGTTGCAGTTGGCATTGCATTAGTGGGTGTTTTGTTTCTAACAGTTGCTCAGGGTTCACTTCCGTGGATTTCGATTTCGCTTCCATGTACATTTGCGATGTACGGTTTATTGCGTAAAATTATGGGTGTTGGTTCCATCGAGGGTTTGACCGTAGAGATGATGTTTACATTGCCAATATGTGTCGTATTGCAGTGGTGGCTATTCTCCACAGAAAGTGCTGAGATAGTCGCGGGCAATTCGTTTATCACTATTGGCCTGCTGCTTGGGGGCATTGTGACCATAGTACCTCTGCTGTTATTTGCGAGCGGTGCGAGTCGCTTGAAACTTTCTACGCTCGGAATTCTGCAATACATTGCGCCTACAGGGCAACTTCTACTTGCAATTGTTATTTTCAAGGAAGACTTTACTACTAACCGAGCCATCGTCTTTGGGCTTATCTGGCTCGCAGTTGCCCTCTATTCATTCGATGCTTGGCGCACTTCCACGCTTACAGCCGAACCTCTCGCCGAGTAATATTACTTTTCATTTTTTAAAGTGACAGTTACTTTGTTTTCTTTTTAGTCATACATTGCAATGCCGGTAGGGATGTTGCAGTCGCAATGGCATTCACAATCGTCGTTATGGCTGCCGTCAAATCGGTCTTCGTCCTGATGGCCCTCATCATCGTTCTCGTCGCCATCCTCGTCATCGTGATGATCATCCCCATCGCCGTTGTTTCCATTGTTTTCATTTCCTCCGCATCCGTTTCCGCCATTGTCGCTGTTGTCATTATCATTGGCATCATCTTCGTGTTCGTCATTGTCACTGCTATTGTCACTACCATCGTCGTTATGACAACA
>CEOP01145370.1_pt1 | contig 33663 bp, 21 predicted proteins | sample 361301 | NCBI WGS metagenome assembly CEOP01 (sample SAMEA2619548, study PRJEB7988) | marine metagenome | biome: marine biome (ENVO:00000447); feature: deep chlorophyll maximum layer (ENVO:xxxxxxxx); material: "saline water (ENVO:00002010), including plankton (ENVO:xxxxxxxx)" | depth 55 m
TTCTTCGGCTCTCGAGCCGAGCCATCCCCCAGTCGGGTTGTAGCATCTTAGATTTCTACAATCCCACCTTATGTGAGTCCTCTGGTGTCCAGGCATATCAATTCTGGTGTCTCAGATCGCTCCGTCTCCCCGCAGGGCGGAGCAATCTCAACCACTTACCCTGATACCTGATAGTATCAAAGCGCACTAAAAGCAATTCGCCGACCTGCCTTTGGTATATGAATTAAGAGGATGGAAACAAAAAATTGGAGTAATATATTGTTACCTAAATTTATAATAAAAAACCTTAATTTGGTGCATAATCAATACCAAATGGAATTATTGAATAAATGTGATATTGAGGAGCATATTTTATGTCGAATGGAATTAAAATATAATTGTCACTTACGGGCGTGTCGGAGACTCCGATAAGTATCTCTTTTTCTGATATTTCTTGTTGATATTTTTCCTCTTCAAGTAATGTATCTACAGCACCTCCGCAAAGTGTGCATATTGAGGTATTCTCATATTCCATACCGCATATATTACAAGATTGCATGTTATACCGAAGACCACTATATGTTTTATTATAACTGTATATAGAGGCGTATTCACAATCTTAAATATTTCTTTATTCAGATTCGAAACCAAATTCTTTATGCGATAGCAACTTTGGTATTGGTTCTCTATCTCTATACACCATTGGAGCAAGAGATAGGCTAGCAATTGTCAATACTAATATCAATGCTGCTGGAATATATTGTGAAGGCCATTCCATTGCATAGCGAATTACACAATATATTGTAGAAATAAATAAAGTTAACAACATTATGGGGAATCCTGTTATGAAGAATCTATTGAAGGAAATATCATTACCAGAGTCTTCGGCAAGTCCAGCGGCCACTACGTTAGCTGATGCACCAATTATTGTTCCATTGCCACCTAAACAGGCCCCTAATGCTAAAGCCCATGCTAATGGTCCTAGAGGCAATTGGAGTTCTGGATCCATGGCAAGTTCAATGACTACTGGGACCATAGTAGCCGTATATGGAATATTATCAATAAATGCTGATGCAATGGCAGAAACCCACAAAAGTAATAGTACTGCGACCATCAATCTATTTTCTTCGGATGCTTTAGCAATGGTATTTGAAATCAAATCAGCAATCTTATCAATTAATCCCATATACTCAAGTCCATGAATCATTATGAATAAACCTGCAAAGAATATTATGGTAGTCCATTCGACGGAATCCAACTGTTCTTCTACTCTGTGTGGAGAGGTTACTAAGAGCATTATTACTGCGCCTGCTATTGCTATTGTGGCGACTGACAACAAAGGATGATGGAAAGCAGAATGTGCAAAAAATGCTAATATAACAAATATTAAAATAGTTCCAGATTTTTTAAGAAGGTCGAAATCTTTTATTCCATATTTTATTCTTAATAGGTCTATATTTCTTATTCTGCTACCTGAAAGTCCTTTTGCTTCTAATTTCTTCAATAACCAAAATGCTGGTATCATAGCAATTACAACTGCAGGTGCGACATGGATAATAAAATCACTAAAACCGATACTTTGTGATGCAAGTTCTGTACCGCTGAGACTTTGTGAAGAAAGCTGGGCTCCAATAATTATATTTGGAGGATCACCGATTTGTGTAGCTGCACCCCCAATATTTGAGAACATTACTTCAGCAATTATCAAAGGTACAGGCTCTATTTCCAAAACCTTAGAAATCTGGATGGTAACAGGTACTATCAACAATATAGTTGTCACATTATCCAATAATGCAGAAAATATGGCTGTAATTGTGCATAGTATAAATGATAAGCGCCATATTGAACCCCCGCTTTGGGCATAAGCTTGTACTGCAGCCCACTCAAACAAGCCTGTTTTAGATAATATATCCACCATAACCATCATGCCAATAAGAAGTCCGATAGTTTCCCAATCAATCCAGGTCATTATTGCGGCTAAATCTGGGCCACTACCTACAACATGTAATGAGAGAACTGCAGCTATGCCTCCAATAGACGCTGCAAGGGCCCTGTGAACAACTTCAAAAACTATCAATCCATATACAACCACTAAGATGCCAACCGCTACAGGAACCGACCAATTAGGCATATCAGGGGCTACCCAATTTGCTCCAGAACTACTTGCTGCAGAAACATTTAAAGGTAAATATATCAACATTAATATTAAATTCATGAAAAAAATTAGATTTTTACTCGGAGGAACGTATCGGACACTACCAATCATATTACTCCGTGATACATTTACCATAAATATCTCACTCATATTAATAACATGCCAAAACAAATATAATCACTTAGGGCGCCAATAAACCGCTACATTTCCCCTTTGAAATATTAGAGATGAATTTGTAGAATTAGCTAAATCTAAGAATACGGTATTTCTCTGTTCGGAAGATGCTAATATTTGCTTATTGGCTTTTAATTTTATAATATTTTTACTTCTTAATTGAGCATCTAATTCTTTAATCAGTGAGTCAGTTACCCCCTCTTTTCCTATACGCAAAGAAACTAGTAAATCTCTATTTTTTGCATATTTGATTATATGTAATGGGGCTTTCATCATTATTTTCTTCACTGTCCTGATTGTCTAATCTAAACCTATATATTCGTTGGCAAGTCATACAGGTATTTAGAATAAAGCCATTAGAAATTCTTACTCTGCAAGATTTACCAGGAATCAGAGATGATTGACATGTCCTACAAAAATTATTGTATTTATCCTTTTTTGTCCTTATTCCATGTTTTTTTCCTAAGCGCATAATAGATTTTGCAACAGAATCAGCAAGAGTATCATTTGTTAAATTTCTTTCGTTTAAAATATTTGATAGAAAAAGCATTGCTTTAGAAGCATTTTTTTTCCGATTTTTAAAATATCTTTTTTTTATTTTAGAGTTGGGCATAATCAACATCTCAATTTTGTAAAAGAAATTTTTCTATATCTTCGCCAACTTCTTCGATCGTACGGTTGCCATCCACTTTGAACAAAAGTCCTTTCTCTGAATACCAATTAGATAAGGGAAAAGTTTCTTTATGATAGGCAGAAAGTCTTTTTCTCACTGTTTTTTCATTATCGTCTTTACGTTGTATAAGTCTATTCTCTATTTCTTTTGGAGGTGGTTTAAATTTTAAATGATATATTTCACCTGATTCTGGATCCATCCTCCGTCCAACGATTCTCTCTATTATTTCTTCATCATAAACTTCTATTGATATTACACAAGAAATATTAACAATTGAAGATAGTGCTTCTGCCTGCTTGAGAGTACGTGGGAATCCATCAAATAATACTCCTTGGATAGCATCTTTTTCTTTAATTCTCTCTGAAATTAATTGAATTATTAAATCATCAGGTACAAGAAGTCCAGATTCCATGTAATGCTGGGCTTTAAGACCTAAATCTGTTTTTTTTGATACTGAGCTTCTTAGCATATCTCCTGTGGATATTTGTGGTTTTCCTGTAATCTCTGATATTCTTACAGCCTGTGTCCCTTTACCTGCTCCCGGAGGTCCGAATAATATTATTGAAGAGTCCATCAATATACTCCAAAGGGACTTTAGAAATAAGTAAATCGCTCATCATGGTTTATTTTGGTCCCACCACATTTGTCCATATACAACCCATTGATCCATAGTCCATCCCTCTGGTAAGCCACTTAAGGGCAATGGCGGGGCACCTTCAGGTGTTTTTGTTAGAGATGGTAATGAAGATGCGAGGGCTGCTTTAATCTCATCCTCAGAAACTCCTCCGGAAAGTACTTCTCCTGCAGATGATGTATCAAGAGCGGCGATTCGACGTTCAGAATTAGAACCAGATAATAATGCAGAGCCTTTTGGAATCAGTTCTTCATCTGGTCTAGACATTGATGAATTACGTCTTAAATTTAATCCAATGTAAATAACACTTCCTAGTAGCGACAGGAATAACATTGGTAGAATCCATGAAGGGATTCCTAAATTTTGAAATATCCCACTAATGCCGCCGGTATTATCTGCTCTGGCCTTACTAACTTTAAGCGTCAAAGGACTGGTAGTGACAAATAATTCTTCAGAAGAAGGTGAATCTGCCACAATAGTAAACTCCATTAAGCCATTAGAAGAACCTGAATTAGGAGAGGCACTGACCAATATTGAAACTTCAGTACCAGGTTTCAAATTATCAATTGATTGTTTGTCAGAAGTAATTTCCCAATTTTCTAAGTTTGATAGGCTAATATTTACATTGGCTTGGCTATTACCCTTATTTGATAAAATAACTGCAAAATTTGAATTTCCATTAGATTCTATATCTTCTACTTGAGTTAACTCAGAATCTAATGTTAACCATACTGATGGAAGTACTGTTACAGCAACCTCAACTGTGAATATAATTGATTCTTGATTGGGAGTATTTGCTTGAACGATAATAGGTATCTTATCTTGCAAAATCCCAGGATTAATATTTTCTGGTAAAAAGGCGCTAACGATTATAATTGCCTCTCTATTCATATCCATAGTAAAGAAATTACCGGATAAAAAACCTACTTCCCAATTTTGAGAAATACTACCTATACTTAGACTAATTACTAGCGGCACATTACCGGTATTTTTTATATTTATTTCAGAAACTCCAGGATTACCAAGAGCGACGTTCATATTAACTGTTTCAGATAGTTCCAAGGTAGCTATTTCCTTTACAATTAATCTCGTTCCGTTATTAACCAAAATATTTTCATCTGAAGTCGTTTTAATAGTTATAGTATTGATATCTCCTTTTTGTGATGAAAGTGGTACGATAGTATTGATTACTATATTAGAACTATCTCCCGGAAAGATAGAAATGGAGATAAAATCAACAACATTAATTGGGATATTATCTTGACTTTCATAAATTTGTATAGGCCAAGTATTTAGAGAAGAATAAACCTGAATATCAAAATTAATAATGACGTTTCCTAAATTTGTTATAACTAGATTAGTTGAAACAGTATTACCATTAATCACAGGGCGATCTGGAGATATTGCTAATGGCCCAAGAGGAGATTCTTCAGAATCGATTAGTTCTGTAGAAAATAGTTTACTTTCTAAGACTTCGACTGTAGCTAATTCTAATGTATATATTGACGAATCAAATACAGACATTGTGATACAAGTAACTTGTTCAGTTACTCCTGCGGCAGGTTGAAAGTCTAAAGACTTAGGAACTTTGACATTAATAAAAAGTGGTAAATATTGCAACCTACTTAATGGGTCTAGTGTTAGTTCTGAAGATTCGGAATTACCTATGTGGATAATCCATCGATTTGGTGATTCACAACTAATGGTATATTGTGTTGGTCCATTTCCTACATTCCTTATGGAAAGAGAGAATGTAGCGTAGTCACCCGGAATTGCCCCCAAATCATTTTCTCCTGCAATTACAGTAAACAGTCCTTCTACCCTATCGACAACTGTAGTGAGTCTTATGGAATGAGTGATAGTAGGTGAATTCTTGTCAAATAAGACTAGGTCTGTCACATAATCTCCGGGTAATGAATAACGAATTAGTGCATTATTCGTTAAGTCGGCATCTAGGTTTGATAAATTCAGAGATATAATTGTTCTATCGCCATCATCTCCACTAGGATTTAGTACCCATGGACCACTTTCACTAAGAACTTTTGACCATTCGTCTTGTGGTTGATTCAAAATCCCCTGTTCACTAATGATTTGAACTGGAGAAACTGTCAAATCGACGGTTATTTGAGATGTTCCTTCATTTTTTAATTCAAGTTCGAATAAAATTGATGTTTGAGTTCGTGGATCGAAATCACGTATTTTTGCTAGTATTAATTCTTCGTATGAGTTTGGAACGGAACTATCTGGTAATAATGGAGTCAATCTAACTCCTATTTGAGATACATTGAATGAAAAATTAAAAATATTATTATTGGTACCAAAAGATTCATCATTTAATTCATCTACTTCTGAGAGGTAATCTAATTTAAGTTGTAAAATATGTAACCCTGTAGTTTCAAAAGAATGTGTGAAAGAAAGTGAATCGATCTGACCACCTTCTAAAGAATTTCTTTGTGATGTTTTGATTATTGTACCATCAAATAAGTCTTTTACAGAGATGGAATAATCTCCTGTTGGTAAAGATGCTCTATTAGACCATTTGGTATTTATAGATATCAAATCACCTTGAAGAGGATAGGCATTAATTGAAGATATAGAATCAGGGATAACTGATAAATCTGACTCTGAGGTTTCTTCGGCAATTGCAGATATTACTAAAGAATAATCCTGTGCATTTCCTCTAGCGTTTCCAACTTCAACCATCCAAATACCAATCTCTAGAGAATCTATTTTTACCCTCTCAACATTATTTATTGTATCTGTATAATCTCCAGATACACTTAATCCAGACATAAAATTATTACCATTATACACCAAACCTGAAGGAGAAGTTATTTTTAAATCTAAATCATTTATAAGACGAGCATGAGTTTGATTACCTGTTGCAGATCCTTCTTTATCATTCCAAACTAATGTAGCATCCAACTTAGAATCTTCGGTTACATCAAAAGTATATACAAAACTGTGTCCGGGAAGAAGAGAACGTGAGTAGTCTATGTGAACATTTGAATTTTGATCTCCAGATTTGGGATATAGGCTTTGACTAACATTTATTTGCCCCCATCCTTCCATTGGATTGGGTATGTCAGAATCACCCATATCCATGGCCCCATTAATTAAAATGGCTTTTATTAAATCAGAACGAGGTTCTGAGATGTTCATCTCTTCACGAAGAAATTGTCTTGTCATAGTCGAAGCGCCTGCAGCAACAGAAGTTGCCATAGAGGAACCACTCAAAGTCATATAAAGTGGATCCTCACCTTCTTCATGAATCTCTTCGGAGCAAGATTCTCCAGATGCAAATTGTGCCTCTTGAGCTCTTGCAGAGCAAATCATTACTCCTGGTGCGACTAGATCTGGTTTGATGCGTCCATCCTGAGTATAACTAGAAGAAGAGCTATTGTAAACTTGACCTACTTCTTGACTAGAGTAAGCGCCAGTCGTGGATGCTCCTATAGTCAAAACATTTTTTGCAGTTCCAGGAGAGCTTACCCCCTCAGAACCTGAATTACCGGCCGAAAATAAAACTAAGAATTTTGGATGGTCCTGAACGAAAGAATCTGCAGAATGAGAATCTGAAGTGTATTCTCCCAATAGGTTTGATGACCCCCAACTATTAGTTTGTATTTTTGCATCTCTTTGCCATGCATGAGAAAACATAGAGTACAAAGAGTCCCAACGTGCGAATATTCCGGAGCTATCAACTTCTAATTGATAGAAAATAAATGTTGACTCTGGGACCATTCCAGTGGCTTTTGAATCTCCAGAACCATCTCCCAATAGTGTTGCTGCAATATGAGTTCCATGGCCGCTGTTTGCATCAGCACCAGAATTATCAGGACCAAAGTCATTGTAAACTGGATTTCTAAGTCTTCCTCCAAAGTCACCATGGTCGGAATCAAGTCCAGTATCCGAAATAGCAATTACCTCACCAGTTCCGTTGAGTATATTATCCGATAAAAATAAAGCATTATCAATACCAGAAAGTTCACGCGCATTATTATTATGAGGGATTAAATTTGGAGCATATTCTATCTTAATTATCCTTTCATCCGATGCAATCAAAGGTAGTACGGAAGGGTTTAGATCTTTGATTTGACATAAGGAAAGACTGCATATTTTACTTTTTGAATTTATAGAAGAAAATTTCGATAAGTCATAATTTAACCTATTTAATTGATCAATATTAAGATCATTAGTAGGCGAGATAATGACATCAATAAGATTGTTACTCTCTAAAGTATTGGAAATTAAATCTTTAGAAAGTTTCCATGCTATCGGTAGTTCTCCGATCCATCTTACTTCAGAAAATTTACTGATTTTTAAGAAATTTTGAAATTTATCTTCGCCTGAAATCCTAATTATTAATGAATCATCAGGAATAGAATCAAGTATTGAAATATTATTTTCTTTATTAAGGGCATCCGTTAATGAAGTCATGTCAGAAGACTTAGATTGAATAATTGCCATTCCTGTTTTTAAAAAGGCATTAAAATCGATAAAATTTTCCGGACCTAGAGGGATGAAACCCTCAAGAGGATCAAAAGAGCCTAATGGAGAATGTATGTATCCTGAAGATTCTGACAAAGCGTATGTATTTAATGTCGCATTTTGAATAACGAACCAGTTCCCATCATAGTTCTCTGAATCTGTTATTTCTAGATAATTCGAATCTGAAATAGATGCTTCTGTAAATACAGAAAATGGAGAAAAAATAATTAATGCGACAATCAACATTGCCGATTTAGAAGGTGACATTCCTTATAGGCGTGAATAGTCCTCCTTTTGACTATTAACATCTTTTGTACCTTAAATGAGTCATTAAATACCATTATATCTTGAAATGGCCTCATCAGTAATTGAAACAGAATTTTTCCAATCAGAATTTGTTCCCATCAAAGCCCTAATACAGTCAATATTCTCTGGTATAACGTCACTTTCTTGGTGTACAGCTTGAAAATAATATAATTTATTACCCTTCAATGAAACAGCTTCCTCCCATACAAATATTTCATGCAGATCACCCCATTTCCTACCAATATCTCTAGACAATTCCATTACTTCTGCAGTTGTTGGTATACGATTCTCAGTACCGTTCATAACAATGACTCTAGGTTGTTCTTTCCAAAGTTTAATCACTGATTCAGTAGTTAGTCCATGATTAGGAGGTAACTCTACTACTAAGGAATGGACGTGCATTAAAGTTGTTGGGACGGCTACTGCAAGACTATTGATTTTAATTTCAGGTTTAACTGTCATAACATCAATTCCATGGTGACTAGGTACTTTCAATACTGGTTTGATTGCATTAATCGGACCTCGTTGGGAATCTCCGGGATCGGCGGCCCTCCTTATCATGGTACATTCTACGCTTATACCCTCACAATTATCATGTAAAGGGACTAAGGTTCGAGAAAGTCCTGTTGTGTTACATGACACTACGCGTGCTCCATTAGCATTAAGGGCAGCTTTATGGTTTGCGCATGATGTATATGAGAGTCCGGTTAACTCATGTTTCTCTCCTCCTTGAAAAATATGTTTAATTCCAGCACCCTTGTATTTCTCAAGATTCATTTTACCCATTTTTCCTGGAGAGCAATCAACAACGATATCAGCTAATTCTAATAATTTAGTAATTCCACCATGACATATGTAACCTTGTTCTGAAAAAAGATTTATTTTTTCTTCTTCATCCGATGTACAATAAAGAGGATATTGTTTTTTTACAGCAAGTTGGCAGCCGAAATTAGGACCTGTTTTAGTAACTCCTATTACTTCCATATCATCTTGAGCATCTACTGCATCTGCAACTCTTTTTCCTATAGTCCCATAACCATTTATAGCTACTTTTATCATTTTTATATCACGCCCCCGAAGGTCTCTCAATTAACTGGAATTGAATAAACTCTATCAACATAACCTCAAAAAAATAATTTAATTATAGGATATCCTTTTTTCTAAGTCTATTCTCGGACGTCATGCGAGTAGATGACTAAACAAGAGGTGAATTGATAAATGCGCGAAATCACAGAAAAAAGTATTAAACTTAATAGACAGCTTGATAAATTACTTATTGAAGCTATGAAAAAAGATTTACTTGTCAAAATAGGTTGGGGTAGAGACCAAGATGAAAAACCCAGAAATGGAGAAATTGGAGCAATAACTCACCTTCCGAAGAAATCAAAGGTATTACTATTAGGAGATTTAGGAGAATGTGCTGGTGCAATGAATAGAGGAGGAATATTCACCTTACAGGGTTCGGCAACATCTATGTTAGGTGCCTTTCAAAAGTCTGGTAAGATAATAGTTGAGAAAGATGTAGGAGATAAAATTGGCTATCAGATGGAAGGTGGAGTAATTATAGTTCAGGGTTCTGTAGGAAACGAGGCTGGAGGAAAGATGAGAGGAGGCACCATCATTGTCAGAGGCCATGCCGGAGATAAGTTAGGATCGAAAATGAATGGTGGAGTTGGGATAATTTTAGGATCCACTGGCTCGGAACCTGGCCTTGGTATGGCCGGAGGGAAGTTGATAATAGCAGGAAGTTGCCCGCCTCCTGGTGAAGATGTTTTAATGCGTTCCATAAACGAAGAAGAAATAGAATACTGCAAAGAATATTTAACTCCCATTGGATTAACGATTAATGAAGATGCATTAGTATTAGAATCCGCAATCAGTAAACAAGAACAAGATATTAATAAGCCGATAAAGAATATAACCGAAGGATTAGAAAATATAATTTTAGTACCGGATAATAACGAGAGAATACCTACTCATAAGACAGTAGATAATTACACATTAATTCTTCCTAAAAATCCAGATTCTGAAGGTATTTTATTCAAAGTTCCATGGCTTATTGAGTGTGAAACTGCTCAAAAGTGGAAAGGCAGTTATGCATCGAATCAACCTGCATTAGTATTTAAAAATCCTAGAGAAATAGATTTTTTGGAAATCAATGAAGAGAATTTAGTAAATTCTATGGAACATATCGACTTATGTGCAGGAATAATAATTGATTTAGCCCAAATGCCATATCTTAATGACGCTGAATTAGAAGCGATAATAGTATCACTGGCCAGTAGAATGAAAGAATCATCAATGGTATTCCTGAAGAATCATGTAAACAGAGTTAAAGATTTGTTTAGATTAGTTATTGAGCTTAAATTAGATGGTGCGATAGTTGATGCATCAGCTCCTGGAGGAAGCAGAGTTGCTGCCTGTCTGCCTACAATCGGTTTGGCAATTAAGTCTTGGAGTTTTGTAGAAAACAATCTAAAAGTTTTCATGAAAATTGATAAGCAGCCAACAGTAGAGGATATGCTTATTTCCGTAGCTTCGGGATGCATAGGAATAATAGGTCCAGCAGAAGATTCGAAGATTAATGAAAACATACAAGTTAAAGAATTAGAATTAAAAGAATGGATGTATGAACTTGGTATTGATGGATTGGAAAAAATAGGTAGAAGGAACTTAAGGGCCAATAGTTTCGATACAGCAGCAATCTCAGGCCTTCGATTGATAGGATATAACAAATCTTTACCTATGTGGCTGGGAAATTGAGGTTTCAAAATGCCAACGATTACTCTAGAACATGAATTATTAAGGTATATCCAAGAAATAAATGGTATCAAACATAAATCAAAGATATGGGATAATTGGTTAACTGAAATTGGTTGTCCTGTAGAAAGCAATAATGAAGAGAGAATAGATATAGAGGTTTTTCCTGATAGGCCTGACTTGTTAAGTCATGAGACTTTGGCAAAAGCTGCGCGATCTTTCTTGGGAGATAAGAAAGAGGATACAATAATAAATGTAAAAAAAGGAAATTGCGTTGTATATGTAGAAAAGAGTCTCGAAAATGTACGCCCGGTTATAATGTCAGCTATTGTCCGAGATGTAAAAACTGGAAATAATATCGAAGAAAAAGAAAAATTTATCCAATCATTAATGGATCATCAAGAAAAATTACATCTAACTCTCGGTAGAAAAAGAAAATTATCCTCAATAGGAGTTCACGATTTAGAAAAAATAAAACCACCATTTAAAGTCAAGACAGTTAATTCGTCGTTTAAATTTATACCTTTATCTGAGAATTCTGATATGAGTATTACAGAAATCCTTGAAAAGCATCCAAAAGGAATTGAATATTCTCATCTTATGAAAGACTTAGATACATTTCCAGTGATATTAGATTCAAATAATGATGTTGTCTCATTTCCTCCCATTATTAATGGTCAAAAAACCACAGTTACAAGTAAAACTAAAGATTTTTTTATCGATGTAACAGGATGGGATAAAAGATCATGTGAAGCATGTCTATTGTTAATTTGCTTGGCACTTCGAGAAAGAAATGGAACTATTGAAAGTTTAGAGATAAAATTTACTGATAAAAAATCATCAATTACGCCCGATGGAACTGCGATAAATCATAGAATCCCGGATAAGTTAATAGAGAAAATACTTGGTATGAGATTAAGTAATTTAGAAATTAAAGAATCTATAAGTAAAATGGGGGGGCAATTGCTGGAATCTAGGACAGTTACTGACGGACCCAATAAAGCTGAAAGATGGTCTGATTGTGTTATTGGAGAGACTGAGCATATTATTTCAATGCCCAGATGGAGAAGTGACATAATGCACCCAATAGATATTGTTGAGGATATAGCAATAGGATTTGGATACAATAATCTACCCGAACAGATGTCTTCGATACATCTAGATGCATTGCCGCTAAAATCTGCCCAGATGAATAGGAGAATTAGAGCGAGTTTACGTGCACTAGGATTACAGGAAATACAAAGTTTGACTCTATCAAATGAACGAGATCAATTTGAAAGAACTAGATGGGAGAAAAAGGGGTTAGTAACGAGTATTTCTAATCCAATTAGTTCAGAACACACAATACTTAGACAGTATATACTTCCATCATTATTACAGATATTAGCTGCAAATAGACATCAAGAGTTACCACAACGTATCTATGAACTTGGACATGTAGTTAATGATTCTAAGAATAGTTACTCATTTTCTTGGTCATGTGCAGAAGTAGGAGGTGGGTTTACTTCGGCCAAAGGATATGTTCAATCTATTATTAGGGATTTAGGAATACTTAGTGAGGATGTTAAATATAAACCAATTAAAGAACAAAAATCTCCTTGGCTTTTTGGAAGAGGTGCTAAAATAATAGTTCGAAATATTGAAATTGGTCAATTTGGAGAAATAGACCCTCTAGTGAGCGAACGATATGGCCTAAAAACTCCGATCCATGGAGGAGAATTTAGTATTACTGAGATAAATAAAGTAGCGTCAGATCCCTTGATTTGAAACTCACTCTTTAGATTGATCCAAAATTTTAAGAGCATTCAAAAAATTTTTATTGTTTAGATGACTATTGTCATTTTTTTTAGAGTCTTTTTTTGTAGAGGTATTTCTTTCATATTCAACAATATTTTCTGTATAATCATTTTTTCTGAGAGGTGATTTTCGAGGCTTTTTCTTAAAGGGCCAAAAAGGAGACATGATATGTCATAGTAAGCAATTAACATTAAGTCTTCGTATTTTTGATTCAAAAAATAGGATAAATGAATAATTACTACCCCGACAGGGTAGCATGGCGAACACAATAATTGGAGTAGATGAGGCTGGAAGAGGGCCGGTCATAGGGCCTTTGGTAGTAACAGCATTGAGAATCCCAAAAAGAGACATTAGAATACTTGAAGAAATAGGAGTTAAAGAATCTAAAAAGGTTAGTAAGAACAAAAGAAATTTTTTATATGAAGCCATTATTGAAAATTGTAAGAAAAAAAAATGGAATGTCAGCACAATTATATGTCCCTCTAGCGAGATAGATTTAGAAATGGAAAAAAATAATCTAAATAAATTAGAAGTTAGACTATTTTCAGAAGTAATTAAAAAAAATGGTTTTTCTTTAAAAATTGAACAAATTAATCTGGATGCTTGTGATGTTAATGAGGAAAGGTTTGGAGCTAATGTGAGAGATAATTTGGGAGAGAGATGGGAAAAAACAAAAATAATCTCAAAACATAAGATGGATGATAGAGATTTAGTAACAGGAGCAGCAAGCATAATAGCAAAAGTTACTCGAGATTCTGAAATAGAAAGGATAGGTAAAAATATGAGTTTTAGCATTGGCTCAGGATATCCTTCTGATCCAGTTACTAAAATTGCAGTAGAAAAAATGATTTTGGGTAATTTCCCTCATGATGAATTAAGATGGAGTTGGAAAACTGTGAAGGATAAATGGATGAGTGTTCATAAAATGCCAGCTCCACTTAGAAGTGAATATTGTACAAATATGAAACAAACTTCACTATACGAATGGTGAAATGAGAATGGTGAAATGTAAGATATATGTGAGAGTGTAGCGTAATATGAGTGAAGAAGAGGATTGGGGAATCGAAATTGAAAATATCGTTAGAAAATATGCTCTTCAAAATTCCTTGGAATACAAGGGGAAAGGAGTTTCTGGGAGTGTACTCGGAAGAATAATGTCTGAAAGGAAAGATTTACGAAGTAAAGCTAAGTTGTTGAAGTCCTATGTTGAAAGTGAAGTGACAAGGGCTAATAATATTGCAAAAGAACATGGCATTGGACATATAGAGAGGTTACTCGCTAAAGAAAATCCTGACGCATTAATAAGAAAGAAGCAGAAGCGTAGAGTAGGCCTTCCTGATTTGAATAATGCTGAAAATCGAAAGGTTGTACTTAGATTTGCTCCTAATCCAAACGGCCCATTGACAATAGGGCACTCCAGAGGGGTCGTAGTAAATTCTAAATTTGCTGAAAAATATAATGGTAAATTAATCCTAAGATTTGATGATACGGATACAAAAGTCAAGCCTCCATTGTTGGATGCTTATAAATGGATAGAAGAGGATTATGAATGGATAACTGGACGAAAGCCAGATGTAATAATTAAGGCTAGTGAGAGAATGCCGATTTATCTGAAATATGCTCAGGAAATGATTTCTAATGGATTTGGATATGTATGTAGATGTAGTTCTAAAGAATTCAAGAAATTAAGAGATGATGGAGTCAGTAGCCCTTATCGTGAAAGAAGTATTGAAGAAAATCTAGAGGATTGGGATAAGATGATTAGTGGTGATATAGAAGAAGGAGATGCAGTTGTACGTGTTAAGACATCCATGGAAATCCCAAATCCTGCACTAAGAGATTGGCCTGCTTTAAGAATTCAACATAGAAAACACCCACTTGTTGGTGAAAAATATAAAGTCTGGCCATTATTAGATTTTCAAAGTGCTATTGAAGATCATGAACAAGGTGTTTCCCACATAATCAGAGGAAAGGACTTAATGGATAGTACGAGGAAGCAGAAGTTACTATACGAACATTTTCAATGGGAGTATCCAGAAACTTTGTACTGGGGACGTGTTAAAGTGTTCGAATTTGGAGGTTTTTCCACTTCTGGGATGAAAAATTCAATAATGAGAAATGAATATTCTGGTTGGGACGATATAAGATTACCAACAATTAAATCATTGAGAAGAAGAGGATTTAATGCTAGTTCATTAAATGATTTTTGGATAGATTTAGGACTATCACAGAAGGATATATCGATTTCAATGCAAACTCTCGAGTCTTTTAATGTTAAAAAAATAGATTCGCTGACTGCAAGGCGGTCTTTTATCAGAGAACCAATTGAAATTGATTTAAAGATAGAAGGAATTAATCCCATAATACTGAAAATTCCTAACCATCCAGAAAATTTAGTTGAAGGACATAGAGAATGGATAATAGATGAAAATAATTGTAAAATATATATTGAAAAACAAGATGTAGAAAAAAGTGACAAGATTAGATTAAAAGACTTCGCGAGTATAAAAATAAATAAAAAAAATGGAAATATAGAATCCATGGATATTATAGATAAAAGACCGATCGTACACTGGTTACCAAAAAATAATTCGAGGGATGCAATACTCTACATTCCATCTGAGAAAGATGTATTGATCCAAGAGGGTTTATTGGAAATGAAGGATATTTCAGAAGGAATGATATGTCAATTAGAAAGAGTAGGTTTTGCCAAGATAGAGAAAATACCAAACACGGGTCCGATAGAGATGATTTGGCTACATGGGTGAAAATAAAATATGAAAAATGCCTTTAAATTAGTTTTGTGAGCGGCGCATTCAAGGACGTGATAACAATCAGCGAACAAATGATAACTCGTGAAAGAGGCTATGCTTTATTTTTGGGCGCACTTTTAATCGTGATTATACTGTCTCCAATGAGTGTAAACGGAGAAGAATCGCAACAGTGTTGTTCACAAACAGAATTTGATTTATTTTTATTAGGAGATTCTGACGATGGGTTCATTTCTCCGTTTTATTCTGATTTGGAACAAGACCCTGTGGAAGAAATTGTAACCTCATCAATAGGAGGAGAGGTAAAGATAGGAACATGGGAAGTTATCTGGAGAACTGAGGGAGAATATTCAGCAGAAATTTGGAACTTTGTGATTCCTTATGAATTACAAGAAGCTGCTGGCTTTACAATCAATGCTACATTAGAAGTAAAAGTAGGAGGTAATACCTACCAAGGGACATTAAGTATGCCTGAATTAATGTTCACAGGACAAGGAGAAATCCAGATACCAGTCAATGTTGGCCAAGGAACATTATCAGAAGGAGATGTGATAGAGATAACACTAAATGTTCAAAATTTAATATTTTCTAACCCAGGAGATGAAAATACTGGAGTTAAATTTCTTTGGGGCTCAGAAGAATATAATGCTCACATGAGTGTTAAACTACCTTTATTAGAAATAATTATGAATGAAGCAAGTGTTTTGGGAAATTTAGCATATTTTCCAGTTTTGATTAAATCAGGATTTGAAGATAGGATGTGGTCTGGATCAGAAGGTAAGGCTAAAGTTCAGAATTTAGAGATAAGTGATAGTCCTATTGCAATTCTTAGAGAAGAAGGTGTGGAAGTCACTTTTGTATGGGAGATACCAGATAACCTAAATGGTGAAATTAGATTTGATTTTGAATTGGTACCTCAACCAGGGTTAATATTAGAATTGAACAAAACCCATGACATAACAATTGGAGGAGGTGACGGACAAAATGATTGGTACCCAGAAAATGAACCATTAAGGACTGGAGGAGCAGAGTTAGATATTAATGTTGATGCAATATTCAAAGGGAATTTAGTAGAACGACAGGTGTCAATAGAATTTGATGGTTCAATGTCTCAATGGATTAGATGGGGATTAGATAACATTGGAAATAATACCTTAGATTCGAATAGTTGGTGGAAAAATCTTAATGAATATTCAAATTCAATAAAATCTTCTGAGAAACATAATGGCAAGGTAGATGATTCAGAAATATTGGCTTTACAGAACCATCTGATAGGATCTAAATCTGACTTAAAGTCATTCTTTGCAAATGGATTGTTTTTAGAAATAGAATCAATAATTGGTGTTGACCCTGTTGAACTAGGACCTACCACAATAGATATTAACATGGGAAAATCAAGAGCTTTTAGCTCTGAAGAAATTATAATCACTATAGAATCATCTTATAGAGTTGAGGAGGGACAAAGGCAACTACTGGTGGAAAATTTTGTTAGACCATCTGCAGAGAAATATTGGACGGAAATCTCATTACTTATCGGAATGAAAACAAACATGTTAACGGGATTAGGTGATATATATGCTGATGAAATGAATTATGAGCTAAGAAGATGGATTATTATGGAAGTAATTACTGTTGAAGATAAAGATATTGATTCGGATACTGAATTTAGAATTGAATTCGTGCCACCCAATTCATTTTTATTTAGTCCACTAGTTTCTGCTATGATGTCTGTTTTAGCACTATCAATTTCTCTTATGATTGGGTTGGCCCTAACTAAAAGAAGAGCTAGAGTCCCTACAATGATAACGATTCTGGTCCTAGGTTCTCTAGCATTTTCTATATATTGGATGGGTTTGCCAATGCAAATTGTTTTGGGAATTGTTTCAACAAGTATTTTACTAGTCTTCCCAATATCTTTAGTCTCACCATCATCAGGTACGATTGAAAAAATAAGTAAAAAAATCGGAGGACCACATGTAAAATGCCCTTCTTGTGGTAAGTCCAATCTAGTTCAATCTAATGTAAGACCTTTGAGAATGCCATGCTCAGAATGTAATAGTATACTAAGGATTGAGGCTTAAATTAGTCAAACATCCAGAACGACCTGGGCGACCCACCCTGGCCCTTCAAATGAAGGAATTGAGTCTTCTATGCTATTCAATATCTCGTTTTTATATATTTCTTTGAATATTAATTCATGCATAGTAACAGCTTTAATTTCAATCTCCCTTGATATTAATTTTGAATCTACCCAAGATACATGAGCATCTATTGCTAAATTAGAAATTTTAAATGAGGCATCAATTAACCATTTATCTTCAATTGATCCACGAAAAAGTACTTCTTCAAGCCATAAAACTAATCCTCTTTCTAGATCTTCATCAATAAGTGGTATAGACCATTGGCCCTTATGCTGATTCAATGTTGATATTGCATCATTACCTTCATCTGATAGTTGAATTTCTTGAAATCCAAAAGTAACTTCTCTTAATAAATCTAAAGGATTACTAGAAAAAGCTCTTATTCCTATATCTGCAGTTGTTGGGAGTATCCACCATGACATATTATCTACTACCTTAAATGAGAAATTTATTATAATTAATCATAGTTATCACAAAGTTCACCTTGAGAAGGGAAACTAAGGGGATCTTTTGGGTTAGTATTCCATTTGTTTTCACATTTATTGATGTAACCATCACCATCGGAATCTATCGCGGCGTCTGAAGCGTCAAATGGATCAAAATTGAAAAAGTATTCCCAACCTGACCACATCCCATCTCCATCCTGATCTTGGTGATATACCTCAGAACCATCAGACCAGCCATCTGGGCAGTTAGAACCATCAGCACATAAATCTGAATCAGATAAAATTGGATTTGTACCATTTTGATATTCTTCAAAGTTAGTGAAATTAGCTAGATCATTATAGAATCTTGCACCACTTCCAAATGGGTCAATATGACACTCAGAATTCTGAGGATCCTCCCACCCAGGACAATATCGATTTTTGAGATACGTGATATTTAATCCATCACCATCAAAATCTTCTTGTCCATCATCAATTCCATCTAGATCTGAATCAGGCATTCTGGGATCCATTGGCCCTCGAGAGCCCAATGCACTTAGAGAATTATTATCCACTAGTCCCAAGGTTAGCGCTTGTTCTGTTTTTGTTACTTCCCAACCATCTGGTAATAAATCTCCATCACTGTCATGATCAACTGGATTTGTATTCCACCTATCGGGAGCTTCTAATGAATTCTGTAAGGTATCATTATCTATATCGTAAATAGAATCTTGTAAAATACTTGATGGGTTAAGTGCCCATCTTCCCTGCTCAGGAATTGTAAAGTCAGTTAGATTCATTTCATGGAGGAAATATTTAGGATCCATTACTCCATCTCCGTTTCTATCTCCGGAAGTTGAAAAACCAGTGTTGAAATTTGACCACACCCAACCTCCGGGCCCTAATCCACATTCTATCAGAGATTCACAATTTGGAGGAAGCCAGGGAGTTGTGGAAATCCAGAGGCTGTGACTATTAGTATTCTGTTGTACGGAGAAAATTTGCATTTCCCATCCATCTGGTTGCCCATCTCCATCTGTATCATTATTCAACGGACTAGTAGGACTTTGCCATGGTCGCGGTATGTATAGAACTTCACCACCATCATTGAGTCCATCATCATCAGTATCGGCATTATTTGCATGAGTAACATAAGTATCTACCCCACTTATGACCTCTTCACCATCTTCGAGCCCGTCATTATCAGTATCAAAGGCGGACGCGTTAGTAAAATAGTGAACAGTAGAACCATTTATTTCGATATAATGCCCAGTTATTGATTCTCTATAATCTTCCAAACCGTCTCCATCAGTATCTCTATCTGTCGCATTTGTAAATGTATCATAATATTCTACGGAATCACTTAGGCCATCACTATCACTATCATAGGAACCCGGATCACTGCGGACAATTACGTCCCTAACTCCGTCATCAACAATTCTAATCAGCCACCCCATGACTTCTATGCCATCAATTAATCCATCACTATCTGTATCTTCATTCAAAGGATCTGTTGATCTTCCATCTACTATACCATCTAGATCTCGATCTCTAGCGTTATATTCATTAAAATTAGTAAATCTCTCATTTTCTTCGAGTACTACAACTAAATCCTGTAGTCTACTGGTCACTTCTTCATTAATTTCAATATTTATATGATATACCCACCCAGCTATCTGAGTTTTTATAGGTATATTGACATAATTACCATCTTGGACTGTCTGAACCCAAAGGATTGCTTGATTTTCAATTACATAATCTCCTTTTTCAACCAAAATTGATTGGACTGTACTAACTCCGAGCATTTCTGAGTATCTCACCCCTCCATCACCATCTATATCATAACCATCATAATCAGGATCATCATCAGCATTACTTCCATCGGCAGGGTGTATTCCGCTAAGGTATTCCCAACCATCTGGCATACCATCGTTATCCGTATCTGCATCTAGTGGGCTAGTGAAATTTGATTCACCCCATACGTATGAAACCTCAAATTCTTCTACATTATTAAGTCCATCATCATCATTATCCCCATATGCGTCTGTAGAGTTTGAAGGATTTAATAGATCATTATAACAATATTCGAACCCATCTGGCATACCATCTCCATCGGTATCCCAGTCTCCCGGGCCGTTAAGTCTACCATCTGAGTCCATATCTTGTTCAAACCAAGTTAAGTCGCCTGGTGCTGTCATTTTATCTGTGTATGGTGCATCAATAGATAGAGTACCGAATACTGGAACACCACAATGAACGTCAAGAACTATAGATCCAAAGGCAATTTCATATCTATCATCTATGAGATCGTTATCACTATCTTCGGCAAGTGGGTTTGTATCATATCTTTCTTCGACAAAATTCCTTAAGGTATCTGGCTCAGGTTGCTCTAAATCAAGTACTGCATCACAAGAATGTCCGAATTGATTCCCCATTTCATCCCATAGAGTAGAGCCGATATCTAACTCTATTTCAGCACGAACAGTAGCGGAAAGAAGAGGACAATTCCAATTTCCATCTAATGGGTCCAAAAGAGTAATTGGCCCTTGAGATGTGATAATTTCATATGTATATTGAGATTCCCATCGGTCATTTAGTCCGTCTCCGTCACTATCTTTTAAGTTAGGATTTGTACCAAGTTCTGATTCTTCAAGATTAGTGAGTCCATCTCTATCTGGATCTCCTAAAGGGCCATTATCTGGATTAGGGAATGTTTCATTTTGCTCACCAGTTTCTTGCTCAGTATCTACAGAATTGATGGGTATATCTTTACAGTCTCCTTGATCGATATCTACGAAAGATATGCATGGCTCTCCTGTATCTAGAGGATCTAATCCATTGTCTATTTCCCAACCATCTTCGAGTCCATCTCCATCAGTATCAGCTTTCTGCCAATTAGTACCATAGAGAGTTTGTTCCATCCTATCTGGTATTCCGTCACCATCCCAGTCACAACCAACGGTCGCAACATCTTCTGGACATTCTTTTGGATTTTCATCTTCGGTGATAAAAATATCTCCCACAGCAGAATCGAATCCGCCCGTATCTGTACTAGAAATTGCAGCGCCGATAACAGTATAAATTCCTGCCAAACATAGTGTAGCAGCAATTGCCGCAACTGCATATTGGTTATGATTCAGAGCCATCCAAACACCTGCCCCCTACTTGAGAACGCTCTATTGAATTTGGGTTTGGATATAATGTTTCACAGTACAAGATTAATATTGAGGGTTTACGGCATCAAGAGAGTTAGAAATTTTTACAAAAAAATCATTTTCATCTGAGGTTAAAATTAATTTACCTTTCTTACCATATGCTCGCTCCCAGCATGCCAAAAGAATTCCACATGAAAGTGAAAGATGGAATGATGTTTCTAACTGAAAAATTATTTCTCCGTATTTATCCAATGATTCTGCATGAGTTATTTTTCCTAGTCCATACATACTAAGATGTTTTTGACCTACTTTTATCCAATCTGAATCTTCTCTTATCAAAATATGATAAGCAGATGAAATAAATAATTCTCTGGCTGAATCAGCTGAAGCGGACCACCAAAGAGACTTCATATCATCTTTAATACCCCAATCATAATTATTTGATCCGGAAAAGTCTATTTTCTTTAAGAATGGTAGACATTGGCCTTCAAATCTAAAAAATAAATCACTTGTGACTATCATTTTACGTGAATTATGAATATACCACATTCCATCATCTTGTATAGAAAGCATGTCCCATAATTCAGAATTATGGATTTTTTTGATTTCCGAAAAATTATGACTAAAATTCTTAGATTTTGAAGGGAGAGGAAAAAATTGATTTGTTAATTCAAAACTTAGTATTATCGATGACTCAGAATCATTCCATTGAAATTTATATCTAGCATTATTAATATATTCAAAAGCTGAAGCAAGATAACCTATAGTTATGTATAAATTGGCATAATCAGTAATTAATAATTTGGTGATTTTAGCGTCTACGGAATATAGTGAAAAATTTCCAAGATTCCTATGCCTCCAATCCTCATGTAATTTAGTCCAATTACCTATATCTTTATTTTTTGGTATCTGTACTTTATTAAAAATTAAGAAATATTCGAATGAATCTGATGAAGCTTGGATTAGTCTTTTACCCAATGTTAATCCCAGTCTTTCTTCAACTCCTAAAAACCACATTTCAAACCAATTAGAATCTGTAATCCAAATTGATTGGCTGATATCTTCTAGGTCCGATATAAGTCCATTAGAGAAATGAATCCAGCGTCTTGAAGGGTCGAAAATATTACCATTATTTTTGTTTTTATTAATAATATTCGAAAACCAAGACATTTGAATCACGTAAGAAATTCTGATATTCTATCAAAGGCCTCCTTTAGAATATCTATTGAAGGTAAGCAAACCATCCTAAAATGGCCATTGCCGAATTCTGATGAAAAACCAGAACCATGAACAACTAGAACATGTTTTTCATTAAGTAAATCAAGGACAAAATTCTTATCATTTTTAGATAGATTAGGATCTTTAATTTTTACAAATAAATAAAAAGCAGCACCAGGAGATTCACATTCTAATCCATCAATTTCAGAAATTCTTTGTAAACAATAATCCAATCTTTTTTTAATCTTAGATTTGTGTTCATCTAGCCATTTTGAATCGCCATTTAATCCTGCTAGGAATCCATATTGAGCAGGAGTCGAAGCACAAAGTCGGCTACGAAGTAATCTCTCCATACCATCTCTTACTAAGTTAAGATTACCCAATGGGTCATGTAGAGCCATATATCCAACTCTCCAGCCTGGAGCAAAATATACTTTAGAAACACCGTTAAGAACTAGGACGGGAGTTTTTACTGATCTAGAGGCAACAGAGCATAATTTTCCTGTAAAATCAAGAGCGTCATAAATTTCATCGGCTATTATTGTACATTTGGGCCATTTATTGGCAATTTCTAATAATGCGTCTATATCTTTTTTTGTAGCCACATTTCCCGTTGGATTATTTGGATTTATTAAAACTAATAATTTAACTTTATTATTCATCTTAGACTTTATATCTTCTAAATCAATTTTCCAACCATCATTAGGATTTAGTCTATACTCTACAGTTTTAGCACCATACATTTGAGGGTATGCAACATAAGGAGGATAATGAGGGCCTGGGGCCAAAACTATATCTCCTTTTTTAAGGAATGATGCAAATATTATTTGTAATGCTTCCGTGACTCCATGAGTAACATAAACATCATCAGAAGAACAATTCCAACCTTTCTTTGATTCGGACAATGCAATTGCCGATCTCAAAATTGGAAGGCCATATGAGGGGCCATATCCATTATCTTGCCTATCTAAAGCTTTTTTGAATTCTTCAATCATATGAATAGGAGTAGATAATCCTTCATATGCCAAAGGATCGCCAATATTTAACCTAATTATTTCATGCCCCTCCGATTCTAATTTAACTGCAGGTACGACTACATCTCGTATTGCATATTCAATATTAGATGCTCTGGGAGCAACATCAACTTGGTCTACCATGTTGTTGCGTGTACCAATCCCAACAAGAAGTCAACGGAAAAAAAACTCATATAGGATATTTATTATTAATTTATTAATAATCTAAACCTATAATTTTTCGAGCCTCGATAAGGGCATTTTCTATTCCATCTGGATTTGAGCCTCCTCCTTGAGCAAATGAAGATTTTCCGCCTCCTCCTCCATTGATATACTTAGAAATATTATTTAAAATTTCAACAGCATTATATTTTTCAGATACTAAGGATTTTTCAGTCAAAGCGACTATTAATTTTCCGCCTCCTTCTCTGCTCCCTAGTACAGCAAGAGTGGGTTTTGCTGTATTTCTAGTTAATTCAGCCACCATTGCCATCATTTGTTTTGAGTTACCAGAAACTTCCATTATTACATATCTAATTCCATCTACTTCTATCGCTTCATTACTATTACCACTAGTTCTTAAACGTATTATTTCTCCTTCTAGTTCTTCTATTATTTTTTGCTGTATCTTCCATTCTTCAAAAAAACGTGATACTGTTTTAGGTAAATCTTGATGGCTGACACCTAATAATTTAGATGTTTCATTCAAAATTTGTTCTTGTAATCGTGCATATTCGCGCGCCGTCTCTCCTGCCACGATTTGCAGACGCTCCACACCGTCTTGTACTTGACTGGTCCGAACTATTCTAATTTCACCAATTTCAGATAAACTGTCGTGATGCGTTCCACCGCACGCCTGAATATCAAAATCACCAATTTTAATTATTCTTATCTCATCATGCTTTGGAGGGCCACCTTGATAAATTTCAAATCCAAATTTATTATCAGCATTAGCTCTAGATAAAACCAATTTTTCTATTTTTAAGTTACTGTTTATAATTTCATTTGCTTTGTCTTCAATCTTATTTATTAATTTACTATCTAGCCTAGAGTGATGCGTTACATCTATTCTAGCATAATTAGCACCTTTATTTGATCCAGCCTGCCAAATATGAGGGCCTAATAGATTTCTAGTAGCGCCACCAACAACATGAACTGCTGTATGATGGTCCATTATTTGTTTACGTCTATTCCAATTAATATGGCCTTTTACATTACCGATTTCTAATGGGGCATCAGTAAAGTGAAGTACAACACCCTCCGAAATTTTTGTATCAATAACTTTGACCTCAGTATTAAATTGTCTGAGTATTCCTTGGTCACCAAGTTGCCCTCCTCCTTCTGGATAAAATAAAGTACGATTGAGTATAATGATATAACCGGGAACACCATTAACTTCATTTGAGAATGTAAACGAGTTTAAATTAGCGGGTGATAATTTAGTTACAAATAATACTTTTGCTGAAAAATCCGTCAAAGTAGTATCTTCATAATAATCAAGTAAAGTAGGCTTTACTGGATACTTTTCTATAGAATTTGATTTAAATCTTTCTTTAGATTCTTCTTTTGTAATTTGGGCGTTTCTAGCAGCCATGTCTGCTGCAAAACCAACTCGGACTGATAGTTTTTTCCAACCCAATTCATTAGATATTGATATAGCCATTTCTGGAGTTAACCCTCTTTCTTCGGAAAGTCGATATAATATCTCATCTGGGACTTGTAAAGAATTTTTATCAATATTTTTTAATGCGGTTTTAACGGCTGATTTTCCTTTTCTAATCATTTCATAGTATTTCATTTCTTCAAAGTTTAAAATTTCCATAATTCCTTTCTTATTCTGAATAAAAGAATTCGCATCTAGGTAAAAATCGATATGTTTCTGAGCTAAATCAGATAAACTAACTGAAATATTTAGACTATCTTTCATCCTACAAACTCTTCTTGATAACATTCTTACTAAATATCCAGCTTTGGAATTGCTTGGTACCAGTCCATCCCCGAGCATATTGCATATGGCATGCATATGATCAGGTATTGCATAAATTGATGAAAGAGGTTCGGTAATTTCCTTTAGATGTTCAAGTGTTATATTATAGCCAGAATCATTAATTTTTGATATTAGAATATCATACAAAGAACTAACATCAGTACCAACATCAATATTTAAAATTCCCGATAATCTTGATATTTCTGATAAAAGTAAATCTAAATCGACATCTATTTCTAAAGAATTAATTAAATCGTGATAACCTGAAAGATTCTTTAACCAATTAACTGTTTCTGGATAAATTGCTTCATAGATATTTGGAGTTCCAGCCGCTGCCCAACAAAATCTTTCAAGTCCGTATCCTGTATCTATTATTTGTAAATCCATTTCTTTGTATTTTAATCCCTTGATGATAATTTCTCCATCCTCATGCTCTTCAAGATTCATAAAAACTAGGGTTGCTAATTCTAATCCACCAACAATTACCTCAAGCGCTGGACCGGCATTACCGCCTCCAGACCATGGATTTTCTACATAAGTAATATCATTAGGAGAAATTCCGAAGGTTTCTATTAACATCTCATCGCAATAACGAACACATTGATCTATCCAGTAAACTACATTATCTTCATTTGGTTTGTTAAATGCATGATGGGCCATCATCTCAAAAGTAGAAAGATGTCTGCCTGAACGCCCAACTGCTGCGACATCGGTCAATCTAATGCATGGTTGACTGATTACTAAAGGATTGGCAGGCGGAGGTACTTTTCCACTGGTAACATGAGGTTGAAAATCAGCAATACTTGCTATTGTAAGGTGTATATCGTCACGCCACCGAGCTACAACTGGGTATGGAGATATAATCTCATGGCTACGTTTCTTAAAATAATCGAGAAATGTTTGCCTCATACTATCTTTCAACTTTTTACCCTTCATAGGAAACCCTTTAATTATAGGATTTCCAATAAACGTGTAGGAATCTGAAGTTGAGTCTCCACATGTTATTCTTTCAATGTCCCTAGTCCAGAAATTCAATTTAGTTACAACACACTCTTTTCGAAAATGATTAGAATCATCCCAAAATGGGATATGAATATCTCCAAAGGCCAATGTACCACGTACCACTATTAACACCTCGATTAGATGATTAGTCTTGAAGGCAATGTTCGATAATGCCCCGACTAATTGAAATGGTCATGATATTGCGTATAACCATGGGTGCAGAGTGGAGAGAATATCTAGAGTCTTCTGGCCCAGGAAGAATGCGCATCAAGAAACATGGAAAAATGCTCACTGATGCTTTTATGGTTGCAAATGAGAAACATATACAAAATCATACGGATGATCGATCTCCCAATCAAATTATCAATACTGCTTCGATGTTTGGAATAGTCGGAAATGCATGGGCCATGGCAGACTGGCATTTTGGCTATGGATTCCCAATTGGAGGAGTGGTAGCAACAGATATAGAAGCAGGAGAACAGGGAGGTTCAATTTCCCCAGGAGGAGTAGGGTTTGATATTAATTGTGGAGTTAGATTATGTTCACTGGATGTAGATATATCGGATATCAATATCAAAAAAATTGCATTGGAATTAGCCCGGAATATTCCAGCAGGAGCAACAAGAAAAGGTGGCCTAAATTTAAATCAGACACAACTCGAGTCTATTCTCTCAGGCGGAGCTAGGGCTGCTGTTGAACTAGGATGGGGCGAAAGCAGAGATTTAATGAGCATAGAATCTAATGGCATATTGGATAGTAAAGAAAGAAATTTGAGCGAACGTGCAATAAAGAGAGGAGAAAAGGCACTAGGTACCTTGGGATCCGGCAATCATTTTCTAGAATTACAAGTTATTGATAAGATAGTAGACATAGAAGCAGCAAAGGCATATGGATTGAGTGAGGGACAGATAACAGTAATGATACATACAGGATCTAGGGGTTTAGGTCACCAAGTATGTTCTGAACATGTAAATGCAATAGAATCTAATTATAAAAAAAATAATGATATATGGCGTTCTCCTAAGTGGGATATAGAAGTAAAAGATAGGCAGTTAGCTGCAGCACCCATACATAGCAAAGAAGGACAGGAATATCTAGATGCCATGAATGCAGCAGGAAATTATGCCTTTGCCAATAGATCTGCATTAACACAAAAATTAAGAGGTGTACTTAGGGAAATTTTGGGCCGAGATAGTAATTTAGATGTCATATATGACGTTAGTCATAATATTGCAAAAATTGAAGATCATAAAATTCACAAAAAGAATTGCAAATGTTGTGTACATAGAAAGGGTGCAACGAGGGCATTGGGCGGAGATCATATTGAATTATCTGAACGTTTTAGAGGGATAGGTCAGCCTGTTCTTGTTCCTGGAGATATGGGAACTGCATCTTGGATTCTTGCAGGTCCAAAAAAAGGTTCTAATGATGCCTTTTCTTCGTCTTGCCATGGAGCAGGAAGGAAAATGTCGAGAACAGCAGCAAGAAATAATATTGACTCAATGAAACTTAAGACTGAATTAGAGGAAAGAGGAATATTCGTACATTCTAAAACACCAAATATACTTTCAGAAGAAGCACCAGATGCATATAAAGATGTAAATGAAGTCGTTAAATTAACCCAAGAAGCGGAGTTAGCAAGGCCGGTCGCTCGCTTGAGGCCTTTAGCAGTAATTAAAGGGTGATTAAATGAAAAATTTAACTCCAGAATATTGGGAAGAAGGAAAGAGAGATCTTAGAGAAGTAGATTTTAAGATAAGAGAAATTATTGATAATTATGAATTCCCGTCCCTCACTACCAGGGATGACATTTTTTTTACTCTAATTCGTTCAATCGTGGGACAACAAATATCAGTAAAGGCTGCAGACACAGTATGGGAAAAATTACTAAATAAAGCCGTAGAAATCAGGCCTGAAATTATCTTTGAAATGGATAAAGAAAATATGCGTAGTTGTGGCTTATCGGAAAGGAAAGTTGAATATATGAAATCAGCCTCAGAAAAATGGATAAATGGTTATGGAGAAATTGATTGGGATAATTTATCCGATGAAATGATTATTAATAAGCTGATTCAAATTAGAGGAATCGGTACATGGACAGCAGAAATGATATTAATATTTACATTAATGCGACCAGATGTTTTTCCAATGGGAGACATTGGTGCAATAAGAGCATTAGAAAAGATTTACAATGATGGAGATAGAATGAGTAAGAAAGAAATAGAAAAAGTAGTCATAACATGGAAACCATGGAGAACTATTGCTACTTGGTACTTATGGAGAAGTATAGATCCTGAGCCAGTTCAATACTGATTACATACAATATCCACGTCTAGGATGATCGGTTAGAGAAGGGGCTGCACCACTTTGTACGCCATCTGCTTCTTCCATAATTATAGTCAAAAGAGTGTTGACAAGAGATTTTAAATCTTCTAATTCATTCCTTAATTCATCAACTTCTTTAACGTCGTTTTCTCTTAATTGCATCCAAATCCCATCTAGAAAGATATTTCTTTCTGTTTTATGTCAACAACTATTAGTCTATAAATTATAGAGGTTAAATATTGTTTCAAAAGCCGATAATATAGGTCAACATAAAATTTCGGAATATTAATTAATCTTCTTCATAATAATCTTCATCATCATCATAATAATCTTCTCCTCTTCCTCTCATTACAAATACTAACACCCCTATAGCTGAGAATATTATTATTCCTGAACCAATAAGCCAGATTGTTGAGCCTCCAGAATCAACTGCAATAGGTTCATCGACATTTATTCCTATTATTTCTTCTTGTAATCCGTTGACATTATCAAAGTCCCCATCGACAATTATAACCAAATAAGGAGATCCTATTTGCCATGTATCATATTCAAATGAAGCCAGAACACTAGAACTACCAGATTCCAAAATAACCTCTTGGTCTCCAAATTTTTGAGTAGTAAGAGAAGGTTTCCAAGTTCCATCGGGTAGTTTCTCCCATAATCCTAATGAAATAGTGCCATCAAGGGTACCAGGATTCTCCCAATATGTAACTATGGTTAATCTATCTCCTACAGCAGGATATTTAGTTGGAGTTGTTATTTCTCTAGTATATTGACCTAAAAATTCAATTATTCTAAGAGTCGGAATTCTTGGCGTTTCTTCACTTCCTAATCCTATAAGTGAATTTCCAGCCTTATCTTTTGAATCAATCCAAACTGCTATTTGATCTGAAGGTATGAAACTTAAGTCTAACAAAGGAGTGAAGTCTATCCTACCTTGGTAAATACTAATTCCTTCAGAAAATGAAATTAAAGGGAGTTCGCCAGAATCTCGTGTTCCTACTATTGGCCCCCCTGCTCGTAAAAATTCCCAAGAAATCATCAAAGGACCGTCTTGCATGCCAAATTCATCAACTATAGATATAGTAATTAGTACATTACTAAGAGAATCTGTTCCTAGGGATGTTAGTGATGTATCAGGATAAATATCTTGATTAAAACGTGCAGTTGGAGAATCTCCATCTACAGTTACTGAGGCGTCTGAATTATGTAGAGAAGAAGACAATCCAGGAAGATTTATTACTTCAGTAGAGATTGGCATTATTGGATTGGAGGGTGTTCGAGAAGGTAATTGTAAAGAGAGGTTGAATGAGCCGTCCTCTTCTACTAATGATTCTGAAGTAAGTTCTTGAGAACCATAAATTAGTTTTATTTTAGCCCCTAAATCATCACTAATGGAGAGTAGTCTTTCTCCTGAACCTGCATAATACAAGGCCCCAGAAACTGAAAATTCATCACCTTGTTTTAGATACAATGCATTATCTAAAGATTCCATAGTTGGGAGAGTTAGATCGTATACTCCTTCTGGAATAGCAGAAATCTTATTATCTAATTTCCAAGATAATGCGCTCAACACATCAGATTCGGCTACAGTAATGAGATTATCGTCAACAGTTACTCTTGGTTTACATGCTACGGTATCATCATCCCAAGGGAATTCCCAAGATAGTTTAAAACTCAAATGAAGTTTAGTAACAGAATTGGTGATAGGTTCTGTTTGATAGTTGATTGGAGTGACCATACTACTTTCCGGAGCCCATAGCTCCCCAGAATACGGAGCTAGTGTAAATAAACCTAGATTGGTCCCATATCCGCATAACATTACAGTAATGTTATCCAATGTATGAACTCCATTGGGATCATCAATTTGTATGCTAAATGTATGTAATACATCTGGCAAAAGATAGAATTCTACATTGTCATTTGTCCTTCGATCTAAATTGAAAGCAGCATTTTGACCTTGCCCGATTCCTATACTATCTCCAGCAAACTGCGTTGGTTCATCTACAGCAATTATTACGTTAGCCCAAGAGTTATTTACACCTGGTCCACCACCTGTTCCTCCATCAGAATAACTTAGACCTGCCCAATCGCTACCCTCTACATAGAGTAATATTGGTTCATTATCTAAGCTAGTAACGTCGATTGAAGAGAATTGTATTTGTTGTTCCCCAGTCAATCCTGGAGTCAATGATTGGGATTGAGAATTATATTCATTTTCGGATGCAATTCCATCTCCATTAATATCATCTACTCCTGTACGCCAGTATTTTAGAGTGACGAAATCGCCTCTAGCCTCACTCTCACTAACTGTAATATATGGCCTAAAAGGAGTTGTGGGGTCAGAGACCATTCCATCAGCCAACTGTAATCCAATAGGAGTGTTAATTTGTAAAGGTCCTGCTATTGGAGGATTATTGTCTATAATAACATCAATCATAGGTGGCTGTCCGGTTACGTCGTTGGCACCAAATGAACCAGTTGACGGCCCTATAGAGATAATTATTGGAGAAAGGGTGATTTCATTTTTTCCTGTAGGCGAATTTATTATTCCTGAAAATTCACCTTCAGAATTAGAAGTTAGAGAATAAATGTCTCCGGATAAATTTAATCCTACAATAAAGTCGGTACTGAGAGGCCTATGATTAGAAGAATCTTGGAATCTTATTTTCCCAGATATATTTAATTCACTACCTTCTAGTATGGGGAATGGGTAAAATAAATTATCATAAATATTTGATATCAACCGTCCATTGGAATCATACACTTCAAAATAATCAATCTGTAAATCATTTTCTACAGCCTGAGCTCCAGATCTACCACTAAATTGTTCTGCTGGCCATATTGTATCTCCGTTGGCGTCATTAGCACGAGAAATCCAATGTATTTCATCTACATCATCCCAATACCATGTTATGTCAAAAATCCAATTAACGCTAACATCCACTCCTCCATCATTATTATTGGTTAGTTCTACAAAGCTTGATGATAAATCCAAAGGAGATTTATCAGAACCTGAAATTTGAGAAAAGGTAACTGGATTTGACCCTGTACCCCATATCCCATCAACACTATTTTCAACTTTGAAGAGAATTATATTGCCATCTGAAGCAATTCCCTTGAGAGTGATTTCGGATAGTTCAGAATTATCATAAAGATGGTGATGCTGTGTAGTTATTTGTACTGAATCACCGTTCGGGTAGAAGGTATTGGGAACAGAAAAATCTCTATTTTGAATTAAGAAATCATAGATTATATCTCCATCTATGGAAATAGAACCTATGTCTGCGGAAAATGTTACAGGAATTTCTACTTCATCAAATTCTGGGTATGAATCCATAATTGACTCATGATAATCAGAAATGTCGGTATCTAAATTAGAAATATTCTCAAATAGTAAATAATTTATACCAAGTCTGGAAATAGATACATTTTGTTCTGTATCTGAATCCAATGAAATAGGTATATCTCGCCATAATCTTCCGGTATCTGTATCAGTATGAGTTCCACCGATAAGAGAAATTCCAGAAATCTGAGAAGAACTAATTAAATTATAGAAAATACTATTTCCAGAAGGACCGATTTGTGATGAACCAGCTAAGGTAAGTGTAATAGGAGATTCAAAGCCATCTGAGTCAGGAGAGATAGCAATTACCCCTGAACTTACAGATGCGTCTGCAGGAATGAGAATGGATGTATATTGAGGATTAATTCCATCCAATTCGAACGTTTTACTGATTACTTGTTCATCAGAAGAATCAGAGTCAAAAAGAGTAGATTGCCAACCATAGTGGCCATAATAATCACCCCTAGGGAAAGACCAGTCTGAAGTATCATCATTGAGAACATCGACGACTGGATTACTCGCAGGTTCTGCAAATACAGCTGTAACTACAAGTTTATCAATCCATGCATTTGTCGGAAGATTTACGGATAGTCCGAAACCTGCTTGGATATTAGAGAATACTATGCTACCCCCCTTTGATGCTGATCCTAATGATCCGCCATATTTATTCAACGCAGTAACCGTTATCCCATTAGAAATATTACCTCCTACATTTAGAGATTTTATTGGCCTAGAAGAATGAGTAAAATCAGAAATTAATGTTCCAGATATAAGTGTTGCATTTAATAATCCATTTACTACTTCTACTCCTGAACTAAATGTCCAACCATTATCTCCAGAATCAGCATTCAAGAATCTCTTGCCTCCAATGCTAATTTTACTGATTGAAGGAGTCGCCTCAGGATCTGTAGTAGTTAGATGTAGTCTTAATTTAATTTGAGGGTGATTTGTAGAATCAATTCCTGCAAGAGAAAAAGGCAAAGAAACATTTGCATATCCCGGGAGTAACAAATTAGTAGAAGCATCTATCAATGAAGCTTTTATTGAGGTATTTTCTGGTATTACGGCATCTAAGTCAACTATCCCAATATTAAAATCATCATATTCACCTATTGAAAAAGAGGGGCTGACCCAGTCTCCAGGGTTACCATAATTAGCTATCTTTACGCCAACATTATCTATAAACCAACCACCATAATTTACATAACCATCGGTCCCCATAGAAAATTTAAATTGAATTGTATCTCCTTGATAATTTAGTAAACTTGCTTGCATATTTTTCATACCTCCATTTGCTGAGGATTGAGAGGC
>CEOP01048607.1_pt1 | contig 33489 bp, 32 predicted proteins | sample 361301 | NCBI WGS metagenome assembly CEOP01 (sample SAMEA2619548, study PRJEB7988) | marine metagenome | biome: marine biome (ENVO:00000447); feature: deep chlorophyll maximum layer (ENVO:xxxxxxxx); material: "saline water (ENVO:00002010), including plankton (ENVO:xxxxxxxx)" | depth 55 m
GAAGTTGATTACCACCAAAAGCGGGAGGAATAGAACGAAGCGAATCCCACCACTGATTAGCAGACGATCGATTCGGAGAAGAGTCCGCTCCTGCGCTCGCAGTCCATCGATTGGGTCGACTGAAGCGCTTCTTGCTGCTGCAACGGCGCCAATCGGGGGAGATCTGGGCGGTGGTGGTGGTGGTGGTGGAGCAGCAAGAGGATGAGGGACTTGTTCAGGAGCATCCTCGAGAATCTCTTCCGCCAGTGCCGAGATGGCTTCGTCGAATTCCGAAATATCTTCATCTTCCATTCAAGACATCTCCACTCTGACTAGAATTCTTGTCGCTAACGAATCTGAAAATGAGACTGGAGCCCCATCTATAATGAGTAAATCTGAGCTTCGTTTAATCGATTGCCCGACGATTAAACCAAGGGTCTGAAGTGTGCGCGTATCCTGACCCTCGAGGGCGATGAATTCGATAGTTCCGGAACTCCCTTCAGGCATATTTGCTATGGGTAGTAAAGGTGCATTTACAGCAGGCTCGACTCGGCGTGAAACCAGAGGAATCCTTTCGCCAGAGGGAGTCCGTTCGGGATATCCGAGGAGTCGATCGATTGCTTCTTCTAATTCCGAATCGATCGCGTGTTCCATCTCACAAGCAGCGGAGTGAACATCACCATCGAACCCGATGACATCAGCGAGTAATAATTCGAGCAGCAATTGCCGACGCTTGATCTGTGCTGCTCGAGCAAATCCATCTGGAGTCAATCTCGAGCCTTTGTAAGGAATATAGGTCACGAGTTCGCGACCGGATAATCTCTGAATCATCTCGGTCGTCGATGCTGCGCTAACGCCCATCAATTCAGCGAGCATCGAAGTCTTGACAATAGCATCCGGTTGATCACTATGCATCTCGAACATACGTTTGAGATACATCTCTTCAAATTCGCTCAGTTCGGGCATCTGACCACCATTCCCTCACCATTCGAACTCATTCCTGTCCAACCTCCGCGATGAACTCAGAACGGCAGGCTGGACAACGTGCCTTGACTGGACGACGTTCAACAGGCACCTTGAGCGTTTGATCACAAGATGGGCATGAAAGGAGATCAACCATCGAACGGGCCACATCATCAAGAGGTTGTTCGGGAACCGGTTCGGGAGCAGGTACCGATTGAGGCGAAGGCATTTGGCTCATCTCCGATGATACAACTGCATCCGGGGTTGGTGTAGCACCTGCGACAGCATCGACCGAAAATCTCGTTGTACAAGCAGGACATTTGACAGCGCCCGCGTGAGTCGATGGGATACTCAGGCGCTGATCACATTCGGGACATGGGATTTCACGCTTAGTCGCAGCTGCTGCCTTCTTGCGCTCGCCGCGAGCCTCCCTCAAGCGATTGAAACGAGAGGTTCCAGTATCTGCAACGCTCTCGGAGACGGTTCGATAGAGAACGAGAATGAACATTACTAGAACAAGCCCGGAGATTGCACCATAAATCGCGGCTGAGAGATCGAATGGTAACTCAGCTCCTGAATCAGCATCGGTAAAAGATTCAATCTCAAGGAGGCGACTTTCAGTTTGACCGCTAGTGATCCAAATTATCTCGACTTCGACCACTTTAGAATCGGGCCATGAGGCAATTGACAATTGACCCGTCTGACTTTGTCCGGGGCCAACTGCGGAGGTAGGGTTAGTGTCAAGAATCATGCCGTCAGAGGTTCGCACTACCCTGATTTCACCGGCCAGAGTTGGTGTATTACCGTCGTTACTTAGGTCGTACGGAAGAATCACTTGCTCCCCTGTCCGCGGAGCAGTTGATACCCCTGATGACTCAACTTCGAGATCGAGGAGTGGAGGTGTGAGTATTGTTTGCACCTCCAAATCCTGCGAGGCGGTCCAATCGAACGCCTCGACTCTAATGATTAGCGAATCTGCAGAAGGATGACCGAGTGTGAGAGTTAGTTCTCTCCTTCCCGGGTCGAGTGTAAGTAAAAATGTCTGAATGATTGATTCGATTGTTTGATCGAGAATTGCAACTTCAACACTAACTTCGCGAGAGCGACCTTCTGAGAGATAGAGGGATATTTCAGAGTTCAATCCATTGGTTAGATCCCATGTCGTCGAGTCAATTACGAGAGTCATGGTCTGCGAATTTAGGACCTCGACTGAGGATGTTCCGTTGAGCTCTCGGGCGACCCCGCCATTGTTTGAATGGACACGCCACTCAATGTTGAGAGGTCCAGCGATGTCGGGAGTAAAGGAGGCTGAAACTTCCCTGCTTGAGCCGGGATTGATGATGATTGGAGGGCCGAGGGTTGGCTCTGCTGTTCCAGGAGTTAGTTCGAGTTGGACGGTTTGAGGGGAGTTACCTTGGTTATGGACAAGAATCGAGGCGGTTAGGGTATCTCCAACGTGGGCAGGTTCGCCGATTAATGCGATTTCTGGCGAACCTGCTGCTGTTAGATTGAGTGGATTGGGTTCAACAAGTAGGACCATTGTTTCGCTTTCACCGCTTGAATCAATGGTGAATACGAGGTGAATTTCACCAGCAGGGAGTGGCCCGAACGAGACGTTTACCATTACGGATTCCTCTGAACCGTCAAGAAATCCAGTCAGTTCAGGTGAGGAAGTCTCGTCAAGGACAATGTGGAAGGACCATTCGTCATGGCCCGCTGCTGTATCATCATTAGCAACTTCAATCGATAGGTGAATTTGGTCTCCGGAGAAAGCTGAGGAGTTGTCTGATACAGCATTGGTTGAGCCATCTATGAGGGTAACGTCCCATCCGGAAGAATCCTCGATGGTAAAGCGATCTTGAGCACTGACTGTCGAACTCAGGAGTGTGACAACGAGAAGGGCTACGGAAATCACAAGCAAGTTGCGTAGGCGCAGCCTGTGCTTCATCGTCTGCGACTCGGTGTAGTGAAGCGTATCAAGCCAACCCCATTTCAAGGTCACGTAGTGACCTTTATGGCGCGTTCCAATTTGGGCCGGCTGCACATGGATGCTGAGACTCTCCTGCGCGTCTCGCCAGAGGAATTGGCGCAAGCCTTGCTCAACCGTAGAAGGTTGCTCAAAGATCAGTTGCCTACGGTCATTCGCACTCTTGAAGCAGAGGAACAAAACCTCGCTCCAAAGGTAGATCGAGCGGTCGAAAATCACAAGCGAGCAAATGATATTGTTGCTAAATTGAAGAGTACTCGAGATTCATCACAAAAGGTTGCCCACGGACTCCTTCCAAAGGTGCGTGGGCACCGAGACTCACTCGTTGAATCCGGTGGAATGGTGAGTCTCGACCCTGATTGGAAGAAAGAAAAGTTGTTTGAAGAACTGGATGATATCGAAGATAGCATCCAGACCTCTGCTCTCGACCATAAGGCTGAGAAAAAAATGATTGATCGCCGCAAGAAACTCATCGAACAAAATGAGAAGTGGCTGAAGGAAAGGCGTCAAATGAACCCGGAAATGGTCGATTATGTCGATTCCCGAAGAGAAATGTCCCACCTCTTCAAGACCGCTGACAAGTCACATCGCGACATGATCAAGGCAGTTGAGAAAGCTCAACCGCTGCATGAAAAGAAAGTCGCGATGCAGGCTGAAATTCGTGAAATTCGTAGAGTACTAGACAGAGCGAAGGAGCTTCTTGCTCAATCCGATGATGCAATCGGTCACTGGGAACGCCGTCTGAAGGACGGCTTTGGAGAGTTGGGACTTGGTTTCACTGACCTCTTGGCCGCAAAGAAGCGGGTTGCCGAAGGAGGAGACTCAACCTTTGCTCGAAAGACGAAGCCGAATAATCAAAAGAAAGGAAAGAATAGCCCTCGCAAAGGTAAGTCAAACAAATCAAAGCAACCCGCTAAGGTAGGTTCAGGCAAGAAATCAGTAGAATCTGTCTCCGAACCTACTGCTCCGGCCGTTGAGGCGGCCGACGCACCTTCTCGTGGAGGTGAAGAAGAATGAGCGAGGGACTCTTCGACGATCTTGAGGGTCTACCTCATGACGAAATTGAGGAAAAATCAGCAGATTTGAATCGGCAATTGCGTTCACTAGAGGATGAATTCAACTCACTACGCCACGATCGACGATCACAAGTCGACCTCGTCAAATCCCTCCGTACCGCGGTCGGTGGAATCGAAGAAGCGGATTCAGAGCGTCGTGGACTACTCCGTCGCTTCCACGAGATCAAGAAAAAGGCCGACAAAGACAGAGATCTCCGCGATAAGGTGAACATATCGATTCCACCTCCAGCAACCGTTCTTGAAGAGTGGATGGATGAAACTCACACCAAACTCACCACCATCGATAACGACCTAACCTCCGTCCCAACACTCAACCGTGAACTCGACTCATTCCGTCGCTTCTTCGAATTACAAGCAGCAGTCGTTCGTAAGCGCGAAGCCGAGGAGGCTCACGCACGGTATGTTTCTCAAATCGAAGACCTGCGAAAGGTGACCACAAAACTCGACGCTACAAGAAAGACTCGGGAAGCAACTGCAGATGGCGCCACTGAAGGCACTGATATCGAATCCGATAAGGTGACTCGGGGAGAAATCCGTAAGATGAGCAGGCGAATCAATGGTATCGATAAGCGCCTTGACTCCATCAAATCACAGCGAAAAGATCTGCGGAAAGAAGCCGGTCGCCTCCGTTCCTACCTCAAAATCACTGGCGGACGTGGCCGACCAATCCGACTCGCTGATGTCAAAGAGCGAGCCAGTACGGGCGGTTCTCTGAACACCAACGAACTAACCGCCCTACTCGACTCAGGCAGCCTATTGGGAATAGCCAGTGAGTCGAAGACTACAGAATCACAAGATGAACCGCAAAAGCGCGGTCGTTCTGGCAAAAAAGGGAAGCGGAGACTCGGTGTAACTCGAGGCGGACCACGACGTGGTAGCTCGGCAAGTAAGAGAGAATGAACGATTTCTGGGTCGAATGAAGAATTCCTATGCGCTTATATGGAAAACGTCGGACGCAAAGCCACAGGAGCAAGATTGTATGCAGATGGAAAGTCAGGAAATCCGCGGATTCCTGCAGCCTCGCTGCGATGATGTTCAGGAGCAGATTACCTACAATCGCGAAGAGCGTGATCAATGGAATGCGAAAGTTCGCACTCTCCTCGATGAGAGAAACGAACTGAATCGCCAAGTCAAGGAACTTATCACAGAAGTCCAAAATCAAAAAGCGATTCGGGACGAAGAAAATCAGAAGGTTCGTGACCTCAAGGACATTCGGTCCGAACGCACCGATGAACTACGAGTTATTCGAACCGATTTCCGGGAGAAAATCGCAGAGCAAGGCGAGGAAAAAATGCAAAGAGATCGTGCCGAGAAAACTCGCTCACCTAGTCGAATCCGAACAGAAATGGAACGACTAGAACGCCTATACGAACAGGGGCGCTTTCTTGGAAAGAAAGAACGTGAATACAATATGAAGATGAAACGCCTTGCCCAAGAATTTCGAGAGGCTAAGGAAAGCAAATCGGACGGTGGTATCCGCGATCTAAAGATCCAATTGCGAGATGCCGAAAAGTCTCAGGAAGATGCTCACAAGAAAGTAAAGGGCGCTGTATCCCACGCTCAAGAGGCTCACGACCTCATGGCAGAACTCTCAGAAGAGGTCGATAGGCTTCGAGAAAAAGCCAATTCCGCACAATCGGGTGTCACTCGTGCCAAGAGGGAAGCAGATTCTCTTCACAGTCGCTACATTGTCTCTCTTCGATGCATACACTCAATGCAAGACCTACTGAAGGCAATAGATGCTCGCGATAAGGGAGTTGCAGGCGAGGACGAGCAAGTTGAGGTTGCTGACCTGATGACACGCCTGATGTCTGGTGACACTCTATCGACCGACGAAATCATGGCTCTACAGCGGAATTGATTTCGTAGGTTCGACCATTTCTTGAATGCAATAATTCTCGACCACGGTCGTGGTCGACAATCCAAGCAGGAATAGCAGTAGGAATCATCTCCAACTCAGCTTCAGATGAATCGAAAGCCCAGCGTTCCAGCATGGTACTTCTAACAGTGCTACCCGTTTTGGCTTCCTCCTGTTTCTGACGGCGAGTCTCGAGGATGCCAACGAGCATTACCCGTAGATCATCCTCGTCAAACCAAAGTTCAGGATTTGCATCGACGAGACGGAGTTTCGGCGCATTGCTCAGAACTTCATCCTCTTCATGTAATTCCAAACGACCTGCCCAAGGATCCTCAAGAACGCGCCAAGAACCAGTCTCCCGCACACCTTCAGGGCTGACCAATGTTCCATCGACCCTCCAAATCCTCGCCTCGATGAGAACTGGATTTGCTTCTACAAATTCCAACCCTCTCTGTATCAGCCATTCATCGAGGTCAACAATTGGTGACAGTACAACCCTGTCGATGGAATGGCTAGAGTCGGGCAATTCTTGCTCCAACTCGCTGATTGGTGAATTAGTTGGTATAATCACCTGTAAATCTCCTCGCAGAACAGCCTCCCCAATCCAGCGGCTAAGAGTCTCAGGGCCCCACAATTCGATTTTCAATCGGGAATTGAGTAATTCACTTGCAGCCGGTTCGAATTCCCTCTCACTAAGCATCCAATGTGGGCCACTTGGAGCATCGACGAGCCAGCGTTCAGCCTCAGCCACACTCAGCGGCAACAGGGTAGAAGGAACATGCCAAACGTGGACTGAGGCACTGGATTCCTCCTCAAGGTCTGGGATTCTCTCAGCAATGCCGAGACAACGGAAACCAATGGTCTCGGTGATTCCTGATGCCTCAATCAATCTGACACCGCTGAGATTCAACAGATCCCCGACGGTGTCATCCATGACTTCTGGTAGTCGTCTGCACCTTGAAGAACACCCTTGCTAGGCTGTTCACCCGCCCCGAAGAGAGGGTTGTATCAAGTCGCCAATCAGAGGTTTGAGCTGAGTGTCAACAAGTCGGACTGACCTGGGTCGATGACGCATAGTGCGCTGACCGGGAATGGTTTAGCGCAAGCAGCACCGAGTTGGCGATTGACCATCGTTACTTGATGTACTGGTACATCGGGGTGGCTCGCTGTCAGATTCGAGATGTAGTCTACTGGGCAGTTGGCTGCAACCAGCACGAGACGGGCATCACCCTTTGTACAAGCGCTGGTAGTCTGTCGCTGTCCAAAAAGAACGGTTCCGGTAATGATTCCTTGCTTCAATTGTCTTGCCAAATCCATATGAATTCCTCCTTCAAGCCTTAGCCTCTTCCGGGATATAGTACAGTTCTACGCTTCCAGTTCCGAGAGCGACTGGTTGACCCACGATGATGTTCTCTGTGACACCACGTAGTTGGTCGCGCTCGCCAATCACACCAGCACGAAGCAGGTGATTGACTGTGACTTCGAAAGCCGATCGGGCCAGAATACTGTGCTTGGTTCCGCTGACTCCGTGGCGCCCGATAGCTCGGACTTCTCCCTCACTGGTCATGACATCTGATACAGTGATGAGGTGGCGGACATCGACTTCGAGTCCGGCTCCTTCCAGAGTATCCGACATCTCGTTGATGATAGCCTGTCGAGCTGCCTCGACTCCAAGATATCCGTAAATTTCGTTGACATTGTTAGTGTAGGTTCGACCGTGATCTACTCCAGCAAACATGCTGACCTTTGAAAGATTCGAGCCAATGGTTGAGATGTAGTACTCACCAGTATCGCGGTTCGGGCCTTGCACGTTTGCGCGAACGATGTCTGGAAGACCCTTCAATCGCAGCTTCTTCACCTTGTCTTCGAGTTGCAGAAGAGCAGTGTAAGTTGGTGGATCATTAGCGAGGTCAGCTAGATCTTCTTCCTTGGTAACGCCCGGGATAATCTTGAGTACCTTCGGTCGGTTATCGTCATCTGCTTGGATGAACAATCGCAGAGCACGCTGTAGCTTGTCGCGGACCTCAGCGCCCGTCATCTTCTTCAGGCGTAGATTTTTGATATTTAGATCGAGGTTGAGGTGGCGTTGGGCCACGTCAACATCGATTGAAGCAATGTCACGAGTAGTGGTGGTTTCGAGAGCAGCAGCAATCGCCTGAACCTTCTTTTCATCAGTGCGCAAAGGCTTCTTCTTTGAGTCGTTCTCTTCAAGAAAGATCTTCATCGTAGGTGTCTTCGGAACCTTTCGAGCATCGACAATTTCGATTACACGAGGCAGTCCCTGTGTGACGTTGACTGTAGCTACACCAGCGTAGTGGAAAGTACGCATTGTCATCTGAGTTCCAGGCTCACCAATCGATTGAGCGGTGGTGATTCCAACCGCTTCGTGCGGGTCAACTCGTGATAGTTTCATGTCTGCCTCGGCGCTGTTGACAACCTTACGGGCCTCAGCTGCAGTCAGCTTCTTCTTTCCGCGAGAAAGCAGACCGTTGACGAGGTCGTTAATGGTCTTAGGTGTGATACGGATATTACCCTTAGCGGCTGCTTCGGTCAAACTGATGAACATTGGATTTTCGACATCCAAATCGCGCTGAATTTGAAGGATTTTGTCCTCAGCATCGTAAGCCTGCAGTGGTAGAACGCTCTTCTTGCGACGGCGGGAGGCCACGCGTCGACGGATCATCGTCTTCACTGCTTTCTTCTCCTTCTGAGCAGCCTTGGTCGAACCTTGGATGACTTCGGTAATTTTCTGAGCCATACCAGAGTCAGTAGCACAAATCTGAGCGATCTCTCCAGCGGACAGAACCTTGACGTCGTCCCACTTGCGATCATCAGCTAGACGATGTGCAAACTCCTCGGCAATACCGAGATCCATGAGTTTCTTCTTTGTTGCACTCTTGACTACCATCACTTACCACCCCCGAGGGCGTCATCGAGAACCTTAGTGATGTCGAATGGTAGACCCTTGCGACTACGCGCTGGGTCGATTCCATCCTCACCATACTCGAATTGGATGATTCGGTCAGCAGTGTTACGAACCGATCCAAACCCATCATTGGCGACCTTGAGGTCGTCCATTGCGTTGATCAGCCGGCGCTGCATGTAACCTGACTTTGAGGTTCGAACCGCAGTGTCGACAAGCGACTCACGTCCGGAGACTGAGAGCATGAAGAACTCTGTAGGCTCGAGTCCCTTCTTGAAGGAAGAAGCGACGAATCCCTTCTCCTCAGCACCCTTCACTCCACGAGGGAAGTGAGAGAGAACACGGTCTTGGTAACCACGCTCAAGGCGCTTTCCACGAACCTTTGGCTGACCGATAGAACCTGCCATCATAGCTAGGTTGTCCATCGAACCACGAGCTCCTGAGGTTGCCATGAGGACAGCCGAGTTATCGTCTCCAAGGTAGGTCTTCGCAACGTTACCTGATTCGGCCTTAGCAGAATCGAGAATCTGCAGGATATTCTCCTCAAGAGTCTCTATTGGTGTTCGACCAGGGCGAGTCTCATAGCGTCGACCATCTTTACCGAACTTTTCGAGTTCAGCATCAACTTCTTCGCTTGCGCGCGAATTGATTTCTACGATTTCCGCCTTTGCCACTGCAGGTAGATCTTCGTCGTCAATTCCTGTGGTAAAACCACTCGAGGTACAAATCGCGATGGTCATCTTTGTCATGCGGTTGATGAACTCTGCACCGCTGTTGGTACCATGAGTCTGTACAACCGCATCAAGTAGACGTCCATCTTCTGCACCGATTCCGCGCTTGTCGATAGTGCCACTGACGCTTCCGTCTGAGGTGACCTTGACTTGGTCGCCGCTTCGGCTTGTGTACTCTAGTTTGAAGCCAGCTGGAACAATAAGACCCAGAAGATCGGAGCCGAGATATCCAACGACTCCACTCTTACTGGTGGTTTCAGCAGGAAGTTCTCCATCCCAAGCGACTGATCCTAGAATTTCCATGGCGAGAACCTTCGGGATGATTCTCTCGCCGTGAGTCAGCAGGTATGCACCAGAAATGTGATCGTGGATTCCACCGATGACTGCACCTCCGTATCGAGGTGTGATGATATGCTCCTGTACACGCATCAGAATCTTGGCCTCAGCGCGTGCCTCTTCGGACTGGATGACGTGGAGGTTCATCTCGTCACCGTCGAAGTCAGCGTTGTATGGAGTACAATCGGCGAGGTTGAAGCGGAACGTCTTCCCAGCCATTACACGGACTTCGTGGACAAGCATCGACATTCTGTGCAACGATGGCTGCCGGTTGAAGATCGCGACATCGCCATCGATTAGGTGGCGCTCGACAATTACTCCAGGGCGAGGGTTTCCATCCCTATCGTAAGTTGACAGACGGTCTTCGACCTCAGTGCGGTAGACTTCCTCGCTCTGTTCATCTGCGATAGACGGACTGCCACAGTGAGGGCAGTTCACTTCGAGGTGATCTGGCAAGTATTCGTCAGGGTGGTTCTGCTCCCAGACCCAACGCTGGTGGATAGTTGCAGCTGGATCGTCTTCAGCGAGAGGTCGACCGTTAGCGTCCTCTCCTCGTAGATTCGAGATGGTAGATTCAAGGTCGACCGACCAAATTTCTTCCAATTCTCCGAGTTCTGTTCGGCGCATCTGCTTCATCAGTTCGAGGCCTGGAAGGAAGTTTGGTGCTGGAAGAACAGTATTCAGATCGGGTCGGTATCCGACGTATGGCTCGTCCTCGCTGCCTGAGTGGCAGTCTGGGTTGAGGCATCGGAATCCAGCCCAAATGTACTTCGTTCGATCGGTAATTCGAACGCGGAAGTTGTCACCACGGATGATGTAATTCACACCAGGGTGAACATCAGGTCCGCGCAGAATCATTCGGCGAAGTTGTTCGCGATTTCTGCTTGTAGCACGGATTGGAACTGTGAGTTCCTTCGCCGTGTGTACTGGTACACCAACCTCGTTGATTCCGAGGTTAGGATCTGGGCTGATGACTGTTCGAGCGCAGAAGTTCACGCGCTTTCCGGAAAGGTTGCTACGGAAGCGACCTTCCTTGCCCTTCAAGCGCTGTGAAAGTGTCTTGAGAGGACGACCGGAGCGGTGTCGAGCGGGTGGAATTCCACTAGTCTGGTTATCGAAGTAAGTAGTGACGTGGTACTGAAGCAATTCCCACAAGTCCTCGACAATCAGTTGTGGTGCACCAGCGTCACGGTTCTCACGTAGACGCTGGTTGATTCGCAGGACGTCGACCAACTTGTGAGTCAAGTCATCCTCGGAACGATCGCCGCTATCGAGTGTAATCGAAGGACGGACGGTAATCGGAGGAACTGGTAGAACCTTCATGATTGACCATTCTGGACGGCTTGATTCACTGTCCATTCCTAGGAATATCAGGTGCTGGTCAGGAATCTTCTCGAGCCACTCACGGATATCACGAGCGTTCAACTTGTGCTCACCCTTGTCGGACTTCTTCTCCTTGAAGGTGGTAGGCTTGTCGAGCATGATCTTGCCTTGCTCAGACCCACAGTGCATGCATATAGCGCGCTTGGCGCTTGAGCACTCCTTCTCAATTTCCTTGATGATCTTCTTGAATTCAGTCGAGCCAACTCCGTGCTTGCGCATTACGTCGTATACTCGGTCTCGGTAGTAGTCCTGCTCGGACTTTTCTGGGTCGAGGGGGTGAGTGTCGGTTGCGCTGTGTAGCAGAATGTGGCTGCACTCATTGCAGGTAGACTTCAGTGAGGTCTTGATTAGCATCGTGAATCCGATGTGCATCACTGGAAGCTCAAGTGCGATGTGACCGAAGTGACTCGGGCACTCGTCGTGCTTATTCCCGCAGGTCTCACAACGGATTCCAGGGTCGATAACACCCATCTTAGGGTCCATCAGACCTTGCTTGTATGCGTGACCGTCGTCCTTGTAGGTATCAGCAGTCTTCACCTCGACGGCCGACATCTTGCGGATCTCATTTGGATCCATCAAGCTGAATTTTATCGAATCGATCCTCTTAGGGATTTGGGCTACTCCACGGGCGCTCATCTTTGGTCCTCCAGTTCAAGTCGCATAGCAACTCCAAGACTTTTCATTTCGTCCAGAAGTAGCTTGAATGCGTAGGAAGTCTGTACCGAATGCACATCTGCTCGGTCACCACATACAGGGCACACTGGAGTGCGCCTCTTCCAATCATAGTAAGCGATGTGACCACAACCACTGTTGTTACACACCATCAGTGGCCAGCCGTCAGACTCGTCAAGTAGTCTGTCCTTGATGACCATCGAGGCTCCGTGCGCAATCAGACAATCGCGCTCCATTTCTCCGAATCGTAGACCACCCTGTCGTGCACGACCCTCGGTTGGTTGACGGGTGAGAATCTGCACACGACCGCGACTGCGGGCGTGCAACTTACTGCTCACCAAGTGATGCAATCGCTGGTAGAAGATGACTCCAGTGAAGATGTCAGCAGTGAATGCCTCTCCAGTCTCCCCACTGACCATCGGTTCACGACCAGTGTGCGCGAGACCATTTCGCAGCAAGCCTGAGCGGAGTGACTCTTCCTTCTCTCCACTAAAGGCAGTACCATCGATTTTGCGTCCTTCCATTGCTCCGACCTTGCCGCCGATCATCTCAAGGACGTGGGCGACGGTCATTCGCGATGGAATCGCGTGAGGATTGATGATGAGATCAGGGACGATTCCATCGGTGGTGAATGGCATATCCTTCTCGTCGACAAGGCGACCAATGATACCCTTCTGTCCGTGACGACTGGCGAATTTGTCACCAAGTTCAGGGATCTTTTCAGTTCGCAGAGAAATGCGGCAAAGAAGACCAGAATCGAGCGACTCGGTGACAAACACATTGTCGACCCAGCCAGACTCCCCGTTTCTGACCATCATAGAGGACTCACGGCGTTCCTGAGCTTGCAGGAAGTGACCATGTGACTCCTCAAGGAATCGAGGAGGACTGGTCTTACCAACAAGCACGCTAGTCTCTCCGCCTACGCTTGAGAGGTGAGTCTCAGGAGTAGGGAGACCGTCACGCTCGAGGTGAGTATATTTCTCCCATGACTTCATTCCCTTGACCTCGTCAAGTCCTGTTCCTGGAATCTCGATTTGCTCCTTTTGGCCGCCTGGGAATTGCTTGTTTTCAGCATTATATGTGCGGATGAAGGATGAGCGGGCGAGCGAACGCTCAACTGCAGCTCGGTTAATGACCACGGCGTCTTGCATGTTGTAGCCGTGGTGGCTGAGAATCGCGACCACGAAATTCTGGCCACCAGGGCGCTGAGCGAAGTTCGTTGTCTTCATCGAACGAGTACCGACAATCGACTGCTGAGGATAATGCATTACGTGCATACGTGTGTCAGGGCGCAAACGGTAATTGGCGCTCGGTAGGCCAAGGCTCTGCTTGACCATCGCAGTACCACCGGTAACTCTCGGCGTGGAATTGTGTTCCGGATATGGAACAAGGGATGCACAAACTCCGAGAATGAGTTGCGGATCAATCTCCACGTGCGTGTAGACGAGGACAGTATTGTTCCTCTTCTGCTTTCGGCGGAGAGTATCAACATCCTCTTGGTAGTACTTTAGAGGAACACTGAACTCTTCGAAAACCGCGTCACCATTAGGCAACTTGACCTCGACGCGGAGTTCAGCCTCAGTGATTTGTTCTTGTCCAAGGTTAACCCATTCCACTGCTGCTGGATTGATTGGTCGACCGTGTTCTGGCGATTCCATAGGTAGATCGAATGGACGAGGAGCGACAAGAAGGTCTTCTTCCTCTTCAGCGTCGACCCACTCAACGACTCCGTTTGCGACGAGATCGTTGAAGGTCCATTCGCCGGAGCGAATGAACTCTAGGTGTTCCTTTGAGAGTGTCAGATCACCATCGTCAAGGACGAGGAGAGGGCGCAGGATTCGCCCTCGATCGGTGTTGATGAAAATGTCACGGTTCGCACCATCGTGGCGGATACTGACCTCTGATCGGATCCTTCCTTGTCGGCGTCGGCGCTTGAATTGGTTAACCAACTTCGCCGCATTCTTGTGCAGACCGAAGATGTCTCCGTTTACGTGGACACGAGATCCCTCGGCCCAGCCAGATGGAGATGAGTCAACACCAGCTTCTCGAAGGAGTTCCTTGACGTCGTCTTCGCGGACTTCTTCGGAGACGTCGATCATCTGAGCAGCGTTCTTCACAAGACCGCAGTTCTGACCCTCAGGAGTCTCGTTTGGACAGAGTCGGCCCCAATGTGTAGGGTGCAGGTCACGAGCCTCGAAGTGAGGTTGGCTGCGGACCAGTGGGCTGGTCACGCGACGCATATGTGATAGTGCTGCGAGGTAAGTAGTACGGTCGAGTAGTTGACTGACACCCGATCGGCCACCAACCCAGTTGCCAGTTGCAAGCGCGTGCATGATCTTCTGTGTCAGCACGTCAGGTCGTAGGCAGGCGTTGATTCGCAACTCGCGCTTGCGGTTGTGATGACGCTCTAGTTGGTACTTGAGGTCACGAGCGAGTTGTTGTAGACTGACGCGGAAAAGGTCCTCGACTAGATCTCCAGCAAGACGAACACGCTTGTTTGCGTAGTGGTCCTTGTCGTTAGGATCACGGTTAGTGATAGCCATCTCAAGGACTTGGCGGACGATGCGTCCGAGGAAAACTGCCTTCTTCTCGCGATACTCGGGTCCAGAACCGAGGTGAGGAAGAAGTTCCTTGTCGAGGAGGTTCTGGATTCGAGCCTCACGGTATTCCTTCTGCTGACCAGCAGCGAACTTCTTCTCGAGCCACTGTAGAGCCTCTTCAGAGGTTTCGACATTGTATTCTTCGTTGTCCTTGACCTCATTGAGGTTGGCAACTGTGTACTTCATCGCCTCTGCAGGACCTGCAATCGCGGTGAAAATCTCCTTGTCGTTCTCCATACCTAGAGAACGCATTAGTAGAACGACTGGGATTGGCGTAGTTCCCGCACTTGGGATCTTAACCATCAGCATTCCATCGCGGCGCTTCTCAATATTGAGAGGCTTGCGAACACCGTCTTTCTGCGAGAAGATTTTGGCGACTTCAGTCTCGTGAGCGTACTTCTTGTTCTTCTCAACAGTAACTCGGTTAGGTGCTAGATCTTCCATCGAGATGAGGACACGCTCGGTTCCGTTAATGATGAAATAGCCGCCTGGATCCAAAGGGTCCTCACCGGCTCGGCGCAAGAGTTCAGTCAAACGGTCTGCGTCCTCAGCCGAAGTCTGAGGCGAGAGTTTGCGGTCTGCATCTCCACAGAGATGAGAGATGTGGTCGGAGTGCAGGTTGCACTGACCAGAGCGAACCATGATCGGCAGGTTACCGACGTGGACGCGATCTTCGATATCCGGGACTGGCTTGTCGTCACGGATTATCTGGAAATCAAGGTAGACTGGGGAATAGTAAGTCAACTTACGAAGACGACACTCCAGCGGAGTTGCTGGATGCTCGGCTCCATTGGCCTCACGAATGGTTGGGCGGCCAAGATGAATATTCTTCATTCGGATGACAATCTCATGGTCTAGAACGTCGAGTTTGATGATTCCACCATCATCATCCTCGACGGGTTCGTCGGTTCCGATGCGAATGTTACGGACGATTTTCTCCATCCGGCTTAGTTTTCCATCGGTGGATGGAATACAGTCGTTATACGATGCGAGCTGGTGATTGACCAGACTTCTTTGCTGAAAGTAACTCTCTACAATTTCCTTCATTTTCTCAACTCCTTCAAGCGCTCTCCACGATTAGTCGGTAAGCAGTGCTTGAGCCAGCTGCTCGGCTATATCGCACCACTCTGACAATTCTATTTGTCAGCCAGCCAGCAGGAAGATCGTCGGCTTCTGCCTCGATATGTTCCTTGATGGCTTGGACTGCTGGGTCAGTGATGAGGATCTTGGGGAGTAATTCCTTGGCGATACGAGTGCCTCCCTCGTTATCTGGGACTTCAAGTCCCCAAGGAGCGAGAGATTCTGCTTCTTTGTCGGAATCCACCAATTCATGGTGAGGGACAAGGAAGTGGTTGAGGACGTTGAACCGGGCATCACCCTGAGGGATGTCCATGAGTTCGAGTGCCTTGCGAGAAATTGTAATTCGGCCGGAACGGCTTCGGCGACGGGAAGTGTTGTGTTCCCTGATGATGGACATGATATTCTCGAGTGTCGCATCACTCGTTGAGAGGCCGGTTTTCTCTGCGACCTCCTCAACTGTCATTCGCTTGATTGCATCCATGTTTGCGTCGTCGGCGAGTTTGTGAGCATGATCGGTATCAATACCCAACTCGACTAGACGCTTCTTTGTTGAACTCTTTACTGCCATTCGCGCCGCCCCCGGACCCAGAAAAACCGCTAGCCTGAGGCTTTGTCAGGCGGGCCTGGGGGGATTCGAACCCCCGGCCACCGGGTTAAAAGCCCGGCGCTCTACCTGACTAAGCTACAGGCCCATGGCTAATGCTGGGCTCTCCGCCGACCGAGGGGGTGTTTAAGAAAGTGACGGTCTATGCATAGCATAGGCACGGCTGGACCGTTAGCCCCCCTCGGGGACGGGGAGGGCGAATCCCAAGTCTGGGCTGGTATGAATAAAGGTTTGCGAATTAGGGGTGATTACGCTGGGATTCGATAAAATTGAACGGGAGATTGAGATTTCATCTACCGGTCGAAGTATGGCTGTAGGATTCAAAATTCCGTCCGGTGAGGTGATCGAACTCACGATTCCACCGACTGTTTACCCCCCTCGCCGAGACACTCGCTTGATGTTAGATGGTCTGGCCCGTTTGACGTGCCCTCCAGGGCATCTCGTCGAAGTTGGTTGCGGCTCAGGAGCAATCTCAATCGCTATGGCTCTCGTTGGATGGAAAGTATCTGCTTTCGACATCAATCCTATCGCGGTTGCAGCGACCCGAGGTAACGCTATCGAGGCCGGAGTTACCGAATCTATTCGCGTTGAGGAGAGCGGTGTCGGAGAAGAAGGTTGGAAGATCCCTTCCGACGCCGACGTCATAGTTTGGAATTTACCATATCTCGACCCTGCCGTTGAGGAAGGGGTGAGTCTTGGCCCTTTGGAGGAAGCTGCTCTGGGCGACGAAGGAGAACTAGGTTGGTCTCATATTCTACTGGAGTCATTGAGTGAGGGGGAATCTCGAAACAAGACTTTCATTCTACTTTTCCGAACAGACCCCGAATCACTGAGTTCGCCGATTGATTGGAGTCTCAAAGGATGGTCCTCTCGTCGTCTAGCAATAGAGAGAGTCGGTGATGAGACACTTGAGACTGTGGCCTTTTGGAGACCAGGGGATACTGCAGAAGCACATTATCTCGAAGAGTCTGATTCAACAATGGATGATGCACGCGCGTTACCCAATGAAGGATGGCAAAGAATCAGAGCAGGAATTCAACAATCGGGACGGGGGCGAAGAGGCTCACAATGGCAATCCAAAGAAGGTGATTTGACTGCAACTTGGAGTCTTAATCAATCGGTATTGAACGATCGATCTCCTGGCCTATTGCAGGTCGCTGTTGGTGCGTGCGTGGCCGATGCTCTCTCAATGGATTTGAAGTGGCCGAATGATCTATTGATTGACGGCCGGAAGGCTGGCGGGATTCTCGTCGAATCAAGTTCACTAGACGGCCGTGTAAGAATTGGAATTGGACTGAATCAAAATCCCTCAAATGTCGAAGGTCGAGATGTAGCAGGTTGGACTGAATCCATTGGAGATATTGATGACGTAAGTGCTTTCGAAATCGTTGACGCGGCAATCGCTTCCATCCTCGATGATTCAGTTCCTATCGCAACCCCTGAATCTTCTCAATTGCAAAGAGGCTCCTGGACTGCGATGTCAAGAGCCCTGTCTAGGGGGGCAGAAGCCACCCGTACAGACGTACCTGTGAGAATAGCAGGGCTCAAGGAATCGGGTGCACTTGTCGCGATAGCAGGTTCAGAATTACTTGTAATCGACGATGTCGGAGAATTAGTCATCTCTTTCTGACCGGACGAGGCAGTCCCAGTCGCTCGCGTACAAGCCTAATCTTACCCGAGGAAGTTTTGGTGCAGACACCTTCGGTAGCTTCCATAATTTCTCTAGTAGAATCGTAATCATCAAGCCCGACCTTGAGAATGAGTAGAGCAGATTCAGAATCGCTACGCATGTCAAACATTCTGAAACTAATTGGACTCAGAATCTCTCCTATTCTCGACTCGCACTCAGCACGACTCAGCCCCGCACCATTTACCTCTACTCCGACCCATCGGTGCTTCCCGCGAGCAGCCTTGCTGGGTTTGGGCATACATCGGCGAAGAGGTCCTCGCTTAACGAATTCTCGCCTACTTAGTAGCCGACGAGGTCAAAGTCCGCTGACAACAGCGACTATCCGAAGACGTCCGACCATCTCGTCGCTCGCACGCGCTCCAAGAATTACCTGACAATCTGGGTGGAGGCTACTGACGAGAGATTCACTCAATAGATTGAGATGGGCGAGAGTCATATCAGGTCCTCCTTCGACCTGAATCATACATCCTTTCGCCCCAGAAACATCCACCTCAGTAAGCGGCGAACGGCGCGCGACATCGACCACTCCAGAGGGGTCAACAACAGTCCCGGAGCCTACAATCAATGTTGCTTCACCGTGATGTTCAACAACGGTTCTCAGATCCATCAAATCAAGATTCATCTTGCCCACCTTAGCAAGAGTCGTTACTAGACCCTCTACCAGATCCTGTATCCATCCCGAGCCCTGTTGCCAATCTGCACCTCGAGCTCGGGCATACCATGCCAATCTCTCCATGCTTACGCGTATGCATACGTGGGATTGTTTTTCCAGCGCGGGAAGAGCTGCGTTCGCGATAGCGCTTCGCAGTGGTTGTTCGGCGAAAGGCAATCCAGCTACACTCAGAACCAAGCAGTTTCTTGCTCGAGCAAGACGTGCCAACTCATTCGCTGCCCCTGATCCAGTACCTCCACCAAGTCCCGTCATAATGAAGACCAGTTCTGCCTTTTCGAGGAGTGGGTCAAGGGCATCGAGTCCCTCAGTTAATCTGTGAGCTGCGAGGTTAGGTAGAGCAGCCGCGCCACTTCCATCCCCTACCGCATCAAGGTGCAGACAATGCGCTTGTCCAGAACCTCGGAAAGAGGACTCGTCAGCATCTATCAAGAGTAGGTCAGCGAGGCCATCGCACTCGCTATGGGCAGCATCCGCCCAGGTACATCCTAGCCCACCGACTCCTGCGATGAGTATCGCCCCCTCGTGCACGACATGATGTGGCCCGCAGGCGCGCCTTGAAATTGCGGGTCAATACAACCGATATACACGCTTCATTAAGGGGCCAATCAAGTCACGGCATCTCAAAAAAAACCAAGAGTAGAAAAACCTCAATCATAGGTGAGATAGCGCTGATAGCGACGTCTTTCATCGCGTGCCCAAGCATTGTCGGGCTCAATCTCAAGCACCTTCTCATAATACTCTACAGCCTTCTCGAAATCCGACAGATATCTGCCATTCATATGAGCTAGATTATTCAGCACCGGAACACACTTCGAATCTTCCTCAAGTAAACGAAGAAGAATCTCCTCAGCCCCCGTGATATCCATCTTCTCCATTTTCTCTTCCGCCTCGTCCAAACTCGAAATCTGCGAGTCGCTAAGACGGTAGACATTCTTCCAACTCGGACCGGCCATAGAACCATCGAGAGCGTTGATTCGTTTGAGGTTTCGCAGGTTCCGAACGAGGCGGTGGAAGGAGGTCACAGAGAGGGACCCCGTAGGGGTCAAACTGAAACCTTGATATCCCGAAGACGGCTGGATTGCTTCGTAATAGAGGTCATAGGATGAAGGCACATCAAATGTCCTCCCACCGACTGCTGGTTCTTGCCTGCTTCGCGCTTCTTCTAGCGGGTTCAACTCAAGGTTATTCCAATGGCATCGGTGGCGACGAGGATGGCGAGGGAGACGTCGCCCTAGCAGGTTGCACATGCCACGCTGAACTCCCTGATAATTCAGTCACCGTAATCCTCGACGGATTACCTTACCATTATTCTGCAGGAACAACCTACACTCTCAAGATTCAATTGATTGGAGGGCCAGCTATTGACACTGAATCTAACACCGGCGGCTTCTCCATGCGCGTTAGTTCAGGTTCGCTCGCCGGAGCAGAAGGATACGAGAACCTGGTCCAAAATTGGGAAGATGACTCTACTAGCCTGACTCACACAGGCTCCGGTAGCGAGACTGCAGATCGCAGTTGGATGATTGTCTGGACCGCTCCTGAAACTGGTAGCGGAGTAATCACTATCTGGCTTGCTGGCAACTCCGTTAATGGCGACGGGATCCCATCTGAACTCGACCGCTGGAATCGTCTGACAGTCTCGGTTGATGAAGGCGAAGACTCTGGCCAAACTCGGACTGTATTCAGCGGAAATGGTGAGATCGAACCGCCGGCACCATCCGAGGCTCACGTCGACCTGCACGAGATGGGAGCTGCACTCCGAGCCCACTGGCTTGGCCTGCTCGGCTTTGGAGCGGTGATTCTTGTGATTCTATTCTGCGGACTCTTCTTGAGATACGGATTCTCTCGCCATTACGTGGGTCGAAGCAACCTACTCAAACTGCGCATCAAGCATCTTCGAAGGGGTGACCAACTGTGAAAGACGATATCGTCATGAAGCTTCTCCGCGAAGTCAAGTCGGGTAAGGTCAGTATCGATGATGCACGCGATGCATTGTCCGGCGTAGACCTAAGCGAGGAAACCTACGAGGCAGCGGTCGACCATGGCGTGTTCAACGACCCAGAGCCGGGCACAATCATCAGAGCTAGTATATCTCCATCCGGCGAATCTTGGTTGGTAATCGTATTCGCACTTTGGGGAATTCTATGGACTCTGTTTTGGGCTGGAACTCTCTCTTACGGCCTGTTCAAAAACTGGGACCAGCAGCTTCTTTCCTTCCATCTAGCAATGACTCTACTAACCGTAATTTTGATGGGAATCGTCTATCTGCGATTTGTCATGCCTGACGTAATTGTTGTCAAGCATAGGCGAAACAAGTTCATCCCACCCAATGACACAGAAGGATGGAAACAATACGAGGTGTGATTCATGGCGAGAAGGTTCAGGCTGCGTTCACTTCCGGGTGCCGATGATGAGGTTTCCGAATCTAATCCCGTCATCGATCGTCGCGAATTCATGCGTTATTCGTTCAACACCGCCGCCGGTGTCATCACCATGGCTAGCCTCGGTAGCATCGGCTTCGCATCCTTATTGATGGGGGCTTCAGAATCGTCCGGCGGCGACACTGCCGTTCGCTTCTGGGTGCCTTCAGGTGCTGAAGACTCTGTTTGGTATGGTGATCGGCACCTCGAGTCTATGTCATACTCCGCATTCGTCAATGCCGCCGCTGACAGCCCGACCGGAATGGTCGGCGCTCAGGGTGTCTGGTCCGGTCTTCCAGTCAATGTGATGTACGTACCTCACTCCGAGAACTCGTCGACTCCAATCGCTACGGATAAGCCTCGCTTCCAATTCATGGACGGATATACCGAGAGCGGGAAATACGTTGGTAGTGGCTACGAACTTGAGGAAGATCCCGCACTCGCTCCACTATCAATTCACGACAATCTTGTTGTCATCTTCTCGCGCTGTACTCACCTATGTTGTATTCCGGGCTGGCAATTGGTCCAGAATGATTTCACAAATAATCAATGGACGCCCGGCGCGGTCGATGCTGGTGGCAACAAATTGTTCTGTATCTGCCACTCTAGTCGCTTTGACCCGACGGCGATTGAAAAGAATCGAAGTCGAAACCGTTCGACTGGAGCGGAGTTCGATTTTATCGGCATCCGCCGAACAGGTGGCCCAGCTCCTGTCGGCCTCCCTCTCATCCCGTGGGTTATTACGGGTGATACGATTGAAGCCCTCCCGGACTTCAAAGACTGGTACACATATTGCGACTGAGGTGAGATGATGCTACAATTCTGGTTCCTTTGGCTCTTCATCGCCCTCATCGTTGTGCTGGTAGCATTCACTCTGCGTAAAGAGCGCGATGATATGCCCCGCAAGGACATCCTTCGTGCTGTTGAGACCAGCGCGGGAAGTATGGGGTTGGCGGAGAAATCCTTCCTCTGGGCATTCTCCTGGCTTGATACTCGCTTCCGCATCCAAGATTACTGGGGAATGAGTCGGGATGCGTATTACAGCGTGCACCGTCAGATGCCTCTGACGCACGCTGAGAAATACAAACTTCGAATCATTTGGTATTGGTACCCTCTATACTGTCTCGGAGGGATCTCCTTCCTCGCCTTCGTTATCCTAGTCATTACCGGGACGGTTCTCGGACTCTATTACGTGCCGGGAGGAGAAGGCGACCCGACCCCTGCTTACTCATCGATGGAATTCATCATGGTTCAGCTTCCATTCGGCTACATCATCCGCTCAATCCATCATTGGACGACGCACTTCATGGTGGCTGCTGTGTTCCTGCATATGTGTCGCGTTTATTTCACGGGAGCATACCGAAACCCACGTGAACTCAACTGGCTCATCGGAGTCGCCTTGATGTTCTTCACAATCTTCTTCGGCTACTCGGGCTACCTCCTTCCTTGGGATAGCCTGGCTTTCGGCGCTGCAACAATCGGAATCAACATGGCAAACTCGACCCCTCTCATCGGAGGGTGGGTTGCAACCGCCATGTTCGCAGGAACATCGCTTTCGGGCCAAACGGTCACGCGCATGTATTTCCTACACGTGTTCATCTTACCTGTCGTTGTCACTGCGCTCATTCTGGCACATTTGTTCATCGTCTGGGTTCAGGGTATTGCGGAGCCGCATTGATAGAGAGTGTTTGACATGGGTATGATCGATAGATTCGGACGCATCGCGGACACATATGTTCGTGAGAAAAGCAGTCTCCTCGAAGGTGAGAAAGAGCGCAGGCGAGTTCACATGGGTCACGCTTTCTGGCCTACTGAGGTCCTGCGCGATTCGATTATTCTCGCAGCGATGATGATGGTTCTGGCATTTTATTGCTGGTTGATTCCACCGCCATTGCACAGTGCAGCGGATCCATTTGCTCAGGCTGGCTTCGTATTCCCTGACTGGTATGTTCTGTTCTCCTATGGATATCTAAGATGGGGTGAATATCTACCACAATTTGTTATTCCAGCCGGTCCAATCGGTGAGTTCCTTGGATCCCCTGTGATTTCATGGAACGCTGCTTGGTGGGGCGCCTTCCTGACAGGTATTCCAGTTGGTATCCTCGCTCTTCCACCTTTCCTTGGAGGCCGTGAGAAGCGCCCAGCCGAAGACCCTTGGTTTGCGACCGCTGGTGCAGTCTATCTCGCACACGTGTGGTTCATCTCAGTCTTCTCAATCAATATCTTCCTCGAATTATATTCCAAAGACCGTACGGATTATTGCTGGGCGAATTCGCATCATATCTTTGATTGTGGAAGGCAGGCGCCTTGGACGGCTGAGGTATTCAATGCGGTGCCGTGGATTCTCACTGGAATTTTCATCTTCACTGTATTGTTTTTCAGCGTCAGATGGTTCCTCGTCAATTCAATCGGTGCTAGATTGACGCCGAATATGGGCAAGCAAGTAGCAATTGGTTCCATTATCCTAGCCGTACTTATCTCTGCAGTTACCTGGCCGATTTACGAAGGTGGCTTCTGGGATTACGGCGGACTTGGTGCAATGGACGATGTAGAGGAGTTGGAGACAATGCGTGGCCAGCCCGCAGACACACTCGTCTATTATGGCAAAGGGGACGATTGGGATAATTGGGGCGATGAGTGTCTTACTTTCTCCGATTCTTCTGAACTTGGAGTTTGGTCAAGTTTAGACGAAGGTGAAGACCATACCAAATGGTGCGTCATCCCAGCCGAACATTGGACGAATTGGGGTATTTTCCAACCAACTCAGAGCACCATCATCGACTTCGAAGGTGTCAATGGACATGGCGATATCGAAAGTGGCCGCAACGTTGCTGGTAGTAGTTCATACGAATACGACGGTAATGTGGATTCGACAATTATCGAACATTCGTGGACTGATGTCATACACGTCGAAGACATTGGACTATCAAGCGTCTTCGTCGATGTCGGTTGTAACTTCCGTACGACTGTGCGCAACGCTGGCAGCCACACTCAGGACCTCAGTATCAGTAATGATGCAGGAAAGGTGCTTTGGTCAACAGATGGCGAGTGTGGTAGCACCACCCTAAAACTCGCACCGGGTAATTACAATCTCGAATATAGCATCTCTTCGAGCGAGGTCAATGAGACCGTGACAATGATCACCGACTTCTCGGCTAAAGCCTTCCAACCCCTCCTACTTGACGCGAACGGAGCAGCTGCAAACCGCGCCGACTTACCTGCTGGAACTGATCTTGAGGCGATGAGCCTTGAGAATCCAACCTTCCAGAAGAATCCGAAGAGCCTTGATGCCAAGTTGATCTATTCGATGTTCATCCCATGCCTTGGAATTGGTGCAGTCGTCTTCATGCTGATGCGCAGTATGGCACGCGGCTACGAATGGGAAATGAACAAGTGCTACGGCTGCGACCTTTGTGATGACGCTTGTCCAGTTCGCCTCTTCAACGCTGGAGACAAACTCAACATCATCTACAATACATGGAATAACGAAGATGACGGCGTTCCATTGTACTCATGTCTGACATGTACCGCTTGCACCAACGCCTGCCCGCAATTGGTCGATTATGACTCCTACGTCGACATTCGCCGTAACCTGATTGTCGGCGGCCCACCTGCTGCCGAAATCCCCCACTCTATACTCCAGGCAGTATTGGCTGCAGAGGCGGAGGAAGATGCAAACTCAGCATTCATTCCAATTGATGAGTATCCAATCGATTCGAGCGTTGGCTACTACCCCGGCTGCGTCGATTACATTGACCAAGAGATGATTTTCAGCCATGTCAATGAAGGAGAAATGAACCTCGGAGAAACAACGACTGCCGCATTCACCATCTTTGATGAAATGGGGAAGGATGTCACTTACCTCGGTCGAGACTTCCTAAAGTGCTGTGGACACGATCAGAAGTGGCAAGGAATGACAGAAGTCTTCGAGAAACTCAAGGCCTACAATCAGAAGAAGCTGGGAGACAGTGGAATCGACACCTTAGTCACATCTTGTGCAGAGTGCTTCCGCACCTTTGCAATGGATTACGAACTTGAGGACATGAAGGTCATGCACACGACCGAATATCTCATCGAGAATGGCTTCGACATGGATCTGGCTACCCCTGAAGATGTCACCGTCACCTACCACGACCCCTGTCGACTTGGACGTCAGATGAACATCTACGAAGAGCCGCGCGACCTCGTTCGTGCGATCGACGGTGTAGATCTGGTCGAGATGGAGCACACCGGCGAGGATGCCCTTTGCTGCGGTGTATCTAGCATGATGTCCTGCAACGAGAATAGTAGGGCGCTGCGCCTAGAGCGATTCGATGAAGTCAAGGCAACAGGTGCTGAGATTATGCTCACGAGTTGCCCGAAGTGTGTCAGTCACTTCGAGTGCCTCAAGTTCGAAGGTGACCCAAGACACGACTTCGAGATCCTTGACGTCGTCTCCTTCCTAGCACGGCAAATCGACGCAAAGCGCCAGTGAGAGTCTAGAACCCTTGATTGGGGAGTCAGAAAATCTGACTGGCGGCGACCGCAGCCTTGAGAAGTCAGAGCCGGCAGCATCGATTCGGATGACTGAGATTCCCGACCTCGCTGCTCGCCGAGCGAGCGAACAACGTCGCATTCGTATGATGATGAATGCAATGCGTGCAGAAGAGAGAGCTAAACTGAAGGGTGGAGAGGATGCAGTAGCGTGGGTGAAGGAGGAGTTATGCATTGGTTGTGACCAGTGTATGATAGTCTGTGATGACGATGCGATCGAACTCTTTGACACACCTTTAGCAAGTCCCATCATGAACGTCGACGTCAATCGCAAAGCACGCGTGCTGCGCGACCCCTGCACAGGTTGCAAACTCTGCGTCCTTGCTTGTCCAACAGACGCGATATTAATGATCGATAGGTGATAAAATGGAGAAAGAGGATCCTGTTAGATTTGGCGCGGAATTCGGGCCTAAGCGAACTGAAAATTCAACAGGAGTTTCTCTTGGAACCTTCAAGAATTTGGTGTGGATATCCAATCTTGGTGGACTTCTTCTTGTAGCGATTGGGCTTGAATTGATAATGGTCCAACAGCAATTCTACCTCGGGGTTGCTGCGATTGTGGGTGGAGTTGCTGTTGCTCTTTTCCCTTCGAATTACGAAATTGTCGGCATGGAAGCGATTCAGGGTGGGAATGAATCCGCTGAGACTGACGAAAATTCGTCAGTCAGCGACGAATCCTAAGCTGAACTTTTCTGAGAATGGGCGATAAGGTCAAGGGCTCTGAATTCCAGATTAGAAATATGGTCCGAGATTGGGTGGATACACCAATCGGCCCGATTCACTTCGAAGCTACCAATGCTGGATTGTCTAAAATCGGATGGGGCGAGGTGCGGAGTAGTGATAGCTCGAATGAGCACCTCGATGTGGCGAAGAATTGGACTCTAGAATACTTCGCAGGGTCAAATGCACCATTTCCTCAGCTCGATGAAAACAGTCTAACCTCCTTCCAAACACAGGTGCTACGCTGTCTTGTTCGCGAGGCAGGATTCGGCCAAACTGTGTCCTATGCAGAGTTAGCCGTAGGTGCTGGATATCCCGGAGCGAGTCGGGCTGTTGGGTCGGTCATGGCGATGAACCCCTGGCCCCTCCTCGTGCCGTGCCATCGCGTCGTTCGAAGCGACCGAGTCATCGGAAATTACAGTGGAGAAGGTGGCCCGGCGACAAAGATTCGTCTGCTTCTTCACGAAGGTCACGAATTCGACAATGCTGGACGCATCACCAATTGATTGCAGTGATATTAGGTGGCATCACCAATATACGACGAAGATCGCAAAGGAGGCCACGGAAGCCAGAGTCCAGATGAAGATGTAGAAATTCTGGGAGATTGGAGAGGCGATGATGCCGCCGGTTTCCTCTGACTCAGTCATCTGTATCAAACCGTCGAGACGAAATCGGGTTGTAAATGTGACTGCCTGGCACATGTGCGAGAGGCTAGCTTTACTCTCTCACAGAAGTGGATGCAGCAATAGTAGAGCAATCAATGGTAAGAGAATCATAGTGGCATTATCATCAATCCAACTCACCCGAGGAACCTCGCCAGCGACGGTTAGCGGAGCGAGAAGGACTGCGGCTAGGAATGGTGTTGAGAAGAGTGCCACACTGCCCATCCAAATCGTGTAGGAGACTGCCATACCAACGAGGACTGCTGCTCGCATGCCCATCTTGGCTCTCTTGACCTCGCCCATGATTGGATCGACGAATGTTAGACCACAGATGATGGGTATCGTGTACTTCCCCGCCTCGAGACCCTCGCCCTCTTGGGGTGCAAGAATCAGAGTCAGACATACTGCTACTGCACCCCAGGCCAGTGCGCTAACCTGCTTTGCTTCGTATTCGCGCTGGCCGACGATGATGATTCCTAACTTGATGCGAATGATTTCGATTATGATGAAAAATCCTGCAACAGCTATCACGAAATCGCTCGGGGTCATCGATACAATTCCGGCGATGGGCTCTCCCCAGAGGTGGTAAGCGAAGGGGATGACGCACATTCCGACGTGTGTGAATCGCCGGAACCAGTGGCCACTGGCGCCGCCGACCGAATGTTCTGCATGATCTATGTCAACTGGTATGACACTCATAGGCTCAGACCCCTTTCCTGATTTGTTCGACCGCTTGAGACAGCGTCATGCTTCCGGTCTCAAGCGCAGCAAGAGTGGATTCGATATTTGGTGAGGTGAGGAGGGTTGAGTCCCAGGCTGAAATTAGGCGCTCTCGCACGCGTAATCTCTCTCTTCCTTCGGTAGTCGTGGTTTGTGAGAGAGCCTCGATTATCTCCTCTATGCCATCTCCAGAATGAGCTGAAACTAGCAATACCTCCGGCGTGTTCTCATCGGCTCCAACAGAGAGAGCTGATCTAACCGCATTTGCAGCCCGTTCGGCGTCTGGAAGATCGGACTTATTGATGGCGATGAGGTCGGCGAGTTCCATGATTCCAGCCTTCTCCGCTTGGATAATGTCGCCGCGATCGGGGCCGTCGACTAGTAGAATTCTGTCAGCAAAGGCAACTACTCGAATCTCCGCTTGACCAGCGCCTACTGTCTCGATGACGATGTTTTGCCAGCCACAAGCTGCGAGAACATCGACCATTGGTGTCAAACAATCCATCAGACCTCCCGGGTGATTACGAGTTGCCAATGAACGGACATAGACGAGGTCTGATGAATCGGCATTACTCATCCTCATTCGGTCTCCAAGGAGAGCTCCGCCACTTCGAGGAGAAGAAGGATCAACTGCAAGCACAGCAATCGATTCGCCTCTCCCAGTCCAAACATCGATCATCCGTCCGATTAGTGAGGACTTACCGACACCGGGTGGCCCAGTAATCCCGAGTGATGTGCCAGAGCCACCTTCGACAGGAGATTGGCCACCTTCCTCGATATGACTGAGTAGTCTTGAGAGTGAACGTCTGTCGCCCGAACGAGCCTTTTCGAGGAGTTCTGCGGCATCGCTCACCAATGCCACCCTGCCTCTTCACCAACTCCTCTAGGCTCGCCTGCTTCGGCTCGCTGTTCGAGAGTTACCAAAAAATCGAGAATCTCCGATGTTGTTGTCCCTGGTCCGAACACCGCTCTGACCCCGTCTTCGTACAACGAGGACCTATCTTGTTCGGGAATAATTCCACCTGCGAAGACTACAACGTCACCCATGTCTGCATCTCGTAAGCCCTCACATACGCGAGGAATCAGAACCGCATGGGCACCAGAAAGCGACGACAGCCCAACCGCCGCCGCATCCTCATCCATGACTATACGCACAATCTCCGCTGGAGTACGGCGCAATCCTGTGTAGATCACCTCGTGACCCCCGTCTCTGAGAGCTCTGGCGATGACTTTGGCACCCCTGTCATGCCCGTCAAGTCCGGGTTTGGCGACTACTATCCGCATGCTACGGTCGATTGACGCACTGCTCTGATGGCCTTCAAGCAACCGATTGCAGCATTCGGCGCAGTGGTGTCTGATGAGGAATGCTCATGGGCGGCTTTGCCGCGTTGCACAGCATACCATGTCTGGTGTGAAGGAGCGCATCGATGACTTGCGTCGCCGCAAGGCGCAGTCTGAGGCTGGCGGCGGCCAGAAGAGGATCGCTGCTCAGCACGCGCGCGGAAAGATGACCGCGCGCGAAAGAATCGAACAATTACTCGATGAGGATTCCTTTGTTGAGGTGGATGGTCTTGTCGAACATCGATGTAGAGATTTCGACATGGACCGCAATGTGATTCCCGGTGATGGTGTGGTTTGTGGCCACGGAACTATCGGTGGCCGCACCGTTTACTGCTTCGCCCAAGATTTCACCGTTTACGGCGGTTCGTTGGGCGAAATGCATGGTCTGAAAATCTGCAAGATTCTCGATATGGCGCTGAAGACCGGAGCACCGGTAATCGGTCTCAACGATAGTGGCGGAGCCCGAATCCAAGAAGGAGTAGCTAGTCTGGGATCTTATGCTGAAATCTTCTTTCGCAATGTACGTGCAAGCGGAGTCATTCCACAAATTTCAGTGATAATGGGGCCTTGCGCCGGTGGAGCGGTCTATTCACCAGCGATAACCGACTTTGTTGTGATGGTTGATCAGACCGCTCATATGTTCATCACCGGGCCTGAAGTTATCAAGACGGTGACTAATGAAGAAGTCACTTTCGAAGACCTCGGTGGGGCAACAACCCACGCAACTCGATCAGGTGTGACTCATTTCACCGCAGAGGATGACGACGATGCTCTCGAATTGGTTCGAGATCTCGTCGATATGCTACCACTAAACAATCTTGAGAAGCCCCCTACAAAACCAACCACAGACCCACATGACCGAGATTGCGAGACTCTTGATGACCTGATTCCGAATGATTCCACAACTCCTTACGACATCGTCGATGCAATAGAAGCAACACTCGATGATGGCGCCTTCCTTGAGGTCCAAGCCGACTTCGCTGGAAACATCGTGGTCGGCTTCGGACGCCTTGGTGGTCATACAATCGGTATCGTCGCCAACCAACCAAAGGTTCTGGCAGGCTGCCTCGATATTGATGCATCTGTGAAGGCAGCCCGATTCGTCCGCTTCTGCGACGCTTTCAACATACCACTACTGACTTTCGTCGATGTTCCCGGCTTTCTCCCAGGAGCAAGTCAGGAATGGGGAGGAATCATCCGTCACGGAGCAAAACTGCTCTACGCTTACGCCGAAGCCACCGTACCCAAACTCACTGTGATTACTCGAAAAGCGTACGGTGGGGCATACGACGTGATGAGTAGTAAACACATTCGTGGCGACTACAACATCGCCTGGCCAACCGCCCAACTGGCAGTAATGGGTGCAGAAGGTGCCGTTCAGATCATCCATCGCAGGAGAATTGGTGCCTCAGGCGACCCCGATGGGGAGCGTAAGCGACTGATTGACGATTACCAAGAAACCTTCGCGAATCCATATCGAGCAGCCTCTCTGGGCTATCTCGATGATGTGATTCAACCCCGTGAAACCAGAGCGAGGCTGATCAAGGCACTAGGTGCCCTCCTCGAGAAGGAGGAAATTCGCCCAGCGCGTAAACACGGCAATATCCCACTATGAGGTTTGACCGGATGGCTCGAAAGAAGGACAAACTCCGCGCAGCGGCAATTCTTGCAGTTTTGCTAGAAGAGTTGGAAGGGCAAGCCTTGACTCCGGCTGAGGGTAGAGAAGGAGGAGAGGCTTGGTCACGCGACCATCGACGTTCGCTGATTGGCCGCAGAAACCTGTTCCGCGCACGCACGCGTAGGAGCACACCGAGGTGATATCATGCCAAAGCGGAAGGTGAAAGTCGACGGGGAAGAGTTCGAGGTCGAACTCGAGAAGGAAGACGGTGTCTGGAACGTCACCGTCCAAGGTAAACAATTTCAGATAGAAATCGAAGGTGGGGGCGCTACCGAGCAAGGTGCCAAAAAACGCAAGCGAGGAGGACGAGGGAAAAAATCTGGAACGATTTCATCAACGATTCCAGGTAAGATTGTTTCAATCGCAATCAGCGAGGGGCAGCAAGTCTCTGAAGGTGATGTTGTGATGATTCTTGAAGCGATGAAAATGCAAAATGAAATTCACGCGCCACTCTCTGGAATGGTCGCTGCTGTCAATTGCAAACCCGGCGATAGTGTCGAGGCGAATTCGCCTCTTGTAGTCATAACACCCGAAGAAGACAAAACTGATTGATTCCTGAGGTGAGATGATGGCGACCTGCGACTACCCAGAATGTGAAGTCGAAGGAGAGAAAATCAGCCGTCTTTCACCAGAAGGATTTCTCGTCGCAACTGGAAAGAAAGCCTATTCATTTCGTGAGGCATATCGGCGATTTCACTACTGCACAGAGCATCACGACGAACTGATGACGAATGTATGGAATCGTGTTCGTTCGAAGGATGACAAAAAGGATGACCACGTTGCACCCACTGCAATCTGAGTTTGATTCGCTCGGCATGTTCATGAGTCTGCTCCTCAGAGGGGCCTCGATGTCCAGTGATTACGTGACCCATCTCGAATGTGCTTACACCGGCGAAGTGTTCCAAAAAGGCAAGGTCCACACCCTCTCATCGGCGGGTAAACCACTACTGGTCAGATACGATCTCTCTCGGATGCGGAATGAGGTAAGTCGGGATTCGATCGCAGAGTCTAATGAAGCTGGATTTTGGCGTTATTCGCCGCTATTGCCGGTGAGTAATGCGGCGAATCGAATTTCATTGGGTGAGGTTGTCACTCCGATAGTTTCCTTGGAACGGAGTGTTGAGCACCTTGGGATTTCTGCGGGGAAGGTGCTCGTCAAGGATGAATCGCGCTTGCCAACTGCTTCTTTCAAAGCGCGGGGATTGTGTCTTGCTGTTTCGATGGCGAAAGAATTTGGCTTAGATCACTTAGCGATTCCAACGAATGGAAATGCTGGTTCAGCGCTAGCAGCATACGCTGCTCGTGCAGGTATGCGAACCACCGTACTATGCCCAGATAATACGCCGGAAATCAACACCTCTGAGACTCTGGCACAAGGTGGTGACACCTATCTTGTGAACGGCTTGATAGGTGATTGCGGGAAGATCATTGGTGATGGTAAAGATGAGCTCGGTTGGTTCGCCGTATCGACTCTCAAGGAGCCATATCGTATCGAGGGGAAGAAAACGATGGGACTTGAATTGGCCGAGCAACTCGGTTGGGAATTGCCTGACGTTATTTTCTATCCGACCGGTGGTGGAACTGGATTGATAGGAATGTGGAAGGCTTTCCATGAGTTGCTCGAACTTGGCTGGATTGATTGCGCTTTACCACGAATGGTTGCAGTACAATCTACAGGGTGCGCACCGATGGTCAAGGCTTGGCAGGAAGGAGTTGAGCACGCCGATTATTGGGAGGGTGCTGAAACTGAGGCGAGCGGGATTCGAGTTCCTGCAGCCATTGGTGATTTCCTGATTTTACGCGCTGTTCGGGAATCTCAGGGCTTTGCCATTGCTGTTTCTGATGAAGAATTGATGGAGGCGCGCGATCGTATCGGTCGCGAGGACGGCTTACTCCTCTGCCCCGAAGGTGCTGCCACTTTCGTAGCCTGGGAGCAGGCACTTGAGCAAGGCCTCGTATCCAAAGATGACCGCGTAATCCTATTCAACACGGCAACTGGGCTGAAGTATCCAATGCCAGAAGTCACCGAGCGCATCGACAAGGATGCTCCATTCGATGCAAGCCTATTCGTATGACCAAGAATCAAATGAGTCCTAGCGCATCTTCAATGCGGTTCAACTCAGGACCTGTAGAACCTGAACCGACGAGTGCGTGTGAATCGCTTGCGACACATCCAGCACCGACGTAAGGTGAACCGAAGCAGACAGTACCGACCATCACAGGAACTTGCATCACAGCCGCGACCTTCTCAGCCTCCTCGGCTGAGATATCAGGATGGGCGAGGATGCCGTGATTGTTGGCGACAGTCAGAGAACCCACAGTCTCCTGGCCAGCAATTTTCGAGCGGACAGCGTCAACCTTGAGCACTTCACCAATCATCTCAGCTCCAGGACCTGGGATGACTGGGCTGACAATAGCACCATGCTCATTGCAACTCAGGAGATTGCCGGCGGCATTGACACCACTTTCAAGCACGACGAGGTCACCGAAACTGCTCAATTCATCAAGATCAGATTCAGTCGCGATGTCAGCGACTGCGAGCCCTTTGGAATTCCCTCGAACCAGTGATCCGAGCAGAGCTGAACCTCCAATAAGACAAGGATACATCTCCATTTTTTCAAAGGCAGAAGCCAACTCGTCAACTGCCGGCTTATCAAGCGAGGTTGGATAGAATAGAACATCGCCCACGACGCTCAGATAGACGCCAACTTGGGCATGTCCGAGTATGTCTCCAGTCGATATTCCCATTCAATCACCTGCGTCTCTCAATAGGTATGGCTTCGCCAATAGTGAATGAAGTTTGATGCGGGGAGGGTGAAAGAGAGTGGCACAGCGACGCAAGTTCCCGTGGGCTCTCGCA
>CEOP01031843.1_pt1 | contig 32923 bp, 28 predicted proteins | sample 361301 | NCBI WGS metagenome assembly CEOP01 (sample SAMEA2619548, study PRJEB7988) | marine metagenome | biome: marine biome (ENVO:00000447); feature: deep chlorophyll maximum layer (ENVO:xxxxxxxx); material: "saline water (ENVO:00002010), including plankton (ENVO:xxxxxxxx)" | depth 55 m
TTATTTTTTTGTGTGGATGCGTTATATTGTCTTTTGTAAATATTACAATACTGTTCTCAAGCATTGTATACCTAATTTTAAGTATCTTATATTCAAAATATATGAAATACACAAAATTTTTAGATATTAGTTTAATTTCAGTATTTTTTGTCTACAGGGCTTACTTAGGTTCACTCGGAACAGAAATATACATATCTAGATATTTGCTCTTAGTAATTCTTTTTTCGAGTTTGGCGTTAGTGACCGGAAAAAAATTATCAATACTTCTTGATAAAAATCTTATTAACTCCAAAGTTAAGGATTCAATTGATAAAAATTATAATTCTGAATTTTTAAAAAAAACTATCCAGGCGGCACTATTTTTAACAGTAGTTACCTATAACTTTTGGATATTTTTTAGCTTGAACGATCTAAAAGTTATATTTGTTTTTTCAAATCTGTTTTTAGTATTGTTTTCAGTAAAATTTTATAATTTAAGTCTATTTTCCGAAACAGAAGACTTTATATCAAGCTTAAAGATAAATAAAGTATTACTTTCTAGCTTTATATTCTTCATCTTGCTTACATTATTAGGAATATTCTTTTAAATTAAGAATATGAATAATTATGTCATTATTGGATCTGGATCAGAGATTAGTCAAAGCTTTCAAAATTTACTTTACGAAAAAGATCAAACATTCTTTACTATTTCACGAACTAAAAACATAAACCAAAATCATCTAGTTGTTGATGATTATTTAAGAGATAGAGAAAAAATATTAGAATTCATAAATGAAATAATAAACCCTACAATTATATTTTTCAATGGTTTTTTAGCTGAGAATAGAGGTACCTATAGTCCTAAATTAAATGAAATAGAAATAACAGATTATGTTAATTTTCAGATTCCTTACTTTTTATCAAAAGAAATTTCTAATCAGATTGACGCAAAAAAGTTTATATATATTTCATCAATTGCATCAGTACGCCCACGATATAAAAATTATATCTATGGCTTATCAAAAAATAAACTAGAGAAATCAATCAGATTTTTAAACCTAAGCTCTTATTTAATAATTCGTTTTGGGAAAGTTGAAACAAAGATGTCAAAAGATCATAAAACGGCACCATTCACTGTTAGCTGTGACCGGGCAGCAAAAATAATTATGCATAAAATTAATAAAAAAGGAGTTGTTCACGCAAATTTAGGTATCTATTTTTCAAGAATTTTATTAAAAATTTTGCCACAAAAAATAGTGGATAGATTCTAAAATTAAATAAATTACTAATTTTCATACCTAAGTTAAGTATAAAAACTAAATATTGTAGTTTGATTATTATGATTATATGAAGAAAATTTTTTCTTGGGGAAATTTACCATTTAATAAAGATATTGAAATTTTAGAATACGATGAAAATTCTTTTAGTAGTAATGAAAAAAATATACTCACATACGGAAATGGAAAAAGTTACGGTGACGTATGCCTGAATACCACATTACTTAGTCTTGAGAAGCAAGATAAATTAATTGAAATAGATGAAGCTAACAACTTATTGACCTGTTCTTCAAATTTGACAGTTAAAGAAGTTTTAAATGATATTGTTCCCAGGGGATATTTCCTTCCTGTTGTGGCAGGCACACAAAATATTACTATCGGTGGAGCAATAGCAAACGATATACACGGTAAGAATCATCATATTTCAGGATCTATAGGTAACTTTATAAGAAGTATAAAACTTCATCGGTCAGACAAAGGCATAATTTTTTGTGATGTGAATAACTACCAATCACTTTTTGAATCTACTATTGGAGGATTAGGACTGACAGGTACGATTATCTCTGCAACGATTGAACTTAAAAAAATTGATTCTATATTTATTGATACAGTAAGCAAAAAGTTCAATACATTCGGTGAATTTTTAGAGTTGAATAATAATTTTGAAAAAAAATATGAATACTGTGTTGGATGGGTTGATTTAGTTAACTTAAGACAAGATAGTTTCAGAGGAGTAATGTTGGCAGGAAATCATTCTGAAGGTGATAATGAGAAGTTTACTATGCCTTTAAAGAATCGTGCTGTCTCCCTTTTTTTTACGCCACCTTTTTCACTTGTTAACAAATTTACAATTAAAATTCTCAATCAACTTTATTTTTTAATAAATAAAAAAGATAAAAGTACCAAAAAAAAGTACACAAGTTTTTTCTTCCCGTTGGATGTCATTAGGGATTGGAATATAGCATATGGAAAGAATGGTTTTTACCAATACCAATTTGTCATTCCGAATAGAAATGCTGAATCCTTTTTTTCTCAATTTCTAAAAATTTTAAATAACACTAAGGAGCTACCAACTTTAACTGTCCTAAAAAATTTTGGAGCAAGTAAACCAATTGGAAAGTTATCTTTTCCTAGGGAGGGGGTTACTTTAGCTATCGATTTTCCAAACAAGGGACAAACTACTCTAGACTTCATGGAAATATTGGATGAGTTAGTTATGTCAAATGATGGAGCCCTTTATCCTGCTAAAGATGCAAGAATGTCAAAAACAGTATTTGAAAAAAGCTTCCCGAACAAAGTTAATTTTGAAAAAGATATAGACCCAAAATTCTCATCTTTTTTCTGGGAGAGAGTTAAGTAAGACTGATTTTTATTAGATTAAAAAACAGTTTAAGTAATTAATTCATTTCAAAAGAAAAATATTTAATTCAGAAATAATATGATTAATTAGTAATTTATTTCCTTCAACAGTAAGGTGATTGTCATCTGAGTAATATAAATCAAATTCTTTTGATGCGTAACATTTATTTTCCTCCTGAGAGCATAAAACATCTTCTGGAAAGATTCTTAATAGATTTTCTGTGTCAATATTGTTTAAAAACTCCTTTGTAGGGTTGATATATTCGATCCAGTTTGAGAGTTCTATAGTAATATCACTTCCCCAATTGACTTTTTTAAATATATAGCTTTCAGCAATATTCATTGGGTAAGTTGGCACCGGGTCAACAATAATAAATTTTTCTGCATAATTAGAAATTTTCATCATACGTTTGTAAAAAACATCTTCAAAGTCACAGTTGTCACATTTAACTTCATTCCCCCCTTTAGTTTCGTTAAGCCATGTATCGTATCTTCCAATAGCTAAAACAATGTATGGTTCTTCATTTAATATTTGAATAAAGTTATCAAAATGTTCGTCGCTACAAACAAAAACATCGCCAACTATATCAGTTTGTGCTGATAAGAGACATCTTCCTTCAGGGTTCATGATGTATCGAACATTGAATTGACACGATAAATTTTTAAACTCATTAACTAATGTATACGTGAATGTATTAATATGAGAATCACCAATAATTAATAAATTATCTTTATTCTTGACCTCACTACAGAAGTTATTGAATTCAGTTAATTCAGTTGGGTTTGTATATAGATTATTATTTCTCGCGTAAGATAAAACATTTTCTGGAACATAATCATACCTAAATTTATAGCCGTCAGTCCGATTTGAAACATTAATAAATAATAAAATTAAAATTATTGAGCCAACTAAGAAAAAACTTAGTTTCTTTAAACTCGCTTTTTGGAAATATATCTCAACATATTTCCAACTTATGAAAGATAATATCACAAGTAACAATAATAGAATGAAATCAAAAATTGGGGATACTTCAAGATCATACCGTAATTTACCTATTTTTAAATATGCAAAGAAAGGTTGATGTAATAAGTACAGCGAGTATGAAATTAGTCCAAAAAATTTTAAAAACTTGTTTTCTAGTACGTCCTGGATAAATGTTTTATCTTTGGATAAAAGTATTAGGCTCACTCCGAATACTGCAACTAGTTTTGGCTCTAAAGAATTAAGAGTAAGCATATTATCATCAAAATAAAATAAAGAAAATAATGTAAATGTAATACCAATTTTTTCAGAATGGCGGAGATTTAGCTTTTGACTTAAAATCATCACTAAACCTCCTATTAGAAGTTCCCAAGCTCTAAATTGAATTTGATAAAATTTAGTAAGATAACTTGTCGTAGAATTCAGATATATAGAATATAAAAAGGCAGCTGATAGCAATAATAAAAAATATTTTTTCATTCTATAAATAACAAAACAAAAGAGAGGAAACAATATATAGAACTGTTCTTCTACTGCTAAGCTCCATGTGTGAAGCAAGGGCATAAAACTAGTTGACTCGGCATTATAAAAGTCTAAATTTTGAAAATATAAGTTTGCATAGAAGAAAATAGAAGAAAATGCTGAGTCAACATATTCTGCCATTGCTTTTGGTGTTAAAAGCCAATAAGCAAATGGTATTGTTATTAGAATAGTCGAAGTCAAAGCTGGAAGTATTCTTCTGATTCTTCGTATATAAAATATTTTAAAAGAGAATTTTTCTTCATTAAGTTCAGATAATATGATGTTCGTTATCAGGTAACCTGATAAAACGAAAAACATATCTACTCCTAACCATCCTCCCTTAAATAAAGTAAAATCTGCATGATAAAAAACTACTGATAGTACTGCGATGGCTCTTAGTCCGGTTATATCATTTCTAAATGAGATTCTTCTAACATTGGATATATCTATTTTTTTAAAAATGTTAATCACTTTTAAGATTGTAGTAGTTTTGACTTTAAAAGTATTAACTGTAAAGAGACTGTTCTTATTTAAGAATTAAACCCTAATCAATTATTTTCTTTTCTATTAAAAAAGCAGGTCTCTTTTTAGTCTCATAGAAAATTTTTGAAACATACTGACCAACTACACTTAGTGAAAACAGCTGTATGCCGCTTATAAAAAGTAGTATGGCTAATGTTAAGTTTATCTGAGCTAATTTTCCATTACTTAATAGGGAATTTAATAACCCAAATAAAGTATAAAAGATTGTTGTGATAGAAAGAACTATTCCAACCCCACCAATTAAATTTAGAGGTAGTGTTGAAAAGCTTAATATGCCATCAATAGAAAGGTTAAATAATTGTCTGAATGACATTTTTGAACTACCATACTTTCTTTCATTTTTCACTACATCGATATAGGTAACTTCAGATCCCATGAAAGCACGTAATCCTATTAAAAATTTATTCACCTCTGGTAAATCTGAGAGTTTTTGAACAATCGATGAATCAATTAATGAGTAGTGGCCAACATCTCTGGGAATAGTAAATTGTGTAAACTTATTTTGTATCCGGAAATATATCTTTGTATATATCTTTTTTAAAAATTCACCCTTTCTTCTAATTTTTCGTGCCAAAACAACTTTATATCCTACTTCCCATTCACGTATAAGATCGTTTATGTATTTTGGATCATCTTGAAAATCTGCATCAATAACAATTACAAAATCTTCTTCGTTGTTCTCTAGCCCAGCAAAAATCGCACCTTGGTGTCCAAAATTTCTAGATAACTTAATTTTCCTGAAGGTTGCTTCAGTAGATTTAAGAGTTTCTATAATTTTCCAACTATCATCCACAGATCCATCATCAACCAATGTAATTGTAAAATTATATTTTTTAGTAGGGATTGCATCCAAAACTAACGAACAGAACTCATTGATACCACTGCTTTCATTAAATACAGGTATTAATATATTCCCTTTTTTTTTCATAAATTTAAAATTCTCTTTTCTATATATAATTATATGTTATGAAAAATAATAAAAATCTAAAAAACTTTTCTCATTTCGCTTTATTAGTTGTAATTGTTGTTTTTTTATTAAATATTAAAAATATTTTTATTAAATTAAACTATATTTATTTATTTGTCGATGAAAGACAACTGATAGATGATATTTATAATGTTTTCTTTCTGAATGACGAGTTTCAAAGATTCTCAAATATCGATAATCAGTTTGTAAGGAAAATATTAATATTTTTTTCTGAAATATTAATTGGAGGCAACTTGGACTATGGAAGATTGTGGAACAACCTATTTGTTTTTATTTGTGCTCCTTTTTTTGTTGTTTCACAATTCGCACCGATAGTTGTAGAACGTTTTTTATTAATTGTCATTCTATATTTCAGTATTTTTTATTTTGCTAGGCACTTTATACCTAAGAAATATCAGAATATATTTGTTTTATTCACATTAAGTGCTCCTGGGATTTTTTATGTTCTTAACCCCCCTAAGCCAGATGTACTTGCTTTGCTGACAATGTTTATAGCTTTTAAATATTTATTAAAAGACAGGAACTACAATCGAGGCTTCATATTTATTGGGATATCTATAGGCATCAAGTTTTCAATGATACTTCTAGGTTTTCTTGTTGGATGTTATTTAATTTATCCACTTAAAAAAATAGATAATTTAGAAAAAATAATAAAGTCTATAATCTATACGTTAACTGGGATAGTGATAGCACAGCCAGCATTGATTATTCCCTATCCACCATTATTTGAAAGAATTATTTCCCAAACTAAAGCTGCTGTCCTCTATAACGAAACAAACATAGGCATATCAAGTAATTCTTTATCGAATATTGATAATTGGCTTTTTTCATTAGAACATATTTTTTCATTAAACCGATATATACTTATTTTTTTCTTTTTACTTTTGATATTCGAATTAATTAATAATTTAATAAAAAAACTGAACCTTAATGAATCTATTTTTCTAATGCTATTCTGCTTCTCATTAATTTTTTACTGTACATTAATCAGTAGAGTATGGATTTATTATTTATTGATACCTTTTATATATTTAAATTGTTATCTCTTTTTAATTCTTGGGAATAAAAAAAGTAAAATAACTAAATTAATACTTTCTTTCTATATTCTTATTTCATTAAGTGGATTTATTACCAATTTAGAATCAGAAATTAACAAGGGTTTTGAAGAAAATACAGAATGGACTTCGAATCTTTATAGGTCGCTGGATTTTATTGAGGATGGATACAATCAGATAGATAATCCATATAATTTGGTTTACTGGGATCCAACCTATTATTTTCCAAAGCAAAAACTAACATACAATGCTGATTTCAAGGTTATAGAAAATTGGGATAGTGGAAAAAAATTAGAACCTCTAGACAATAAAGTTGACTTTATAGTAACCCGAGAGAAAATTTTAATAGATACAAAATATTCTCTTAAGACTGTTGGTGATTTATATATATATTTTATTTCAGATCAGTAAAACAACTCACTCTAAAACCTAGTTATTTGTATATAATTTAAATTTAGATGCAAAAAAAATTTATAAAAATTCTTTGTGACCCTATTACTGGTGAAAATCTTGAATTGATAATCGACGAGGAAAATTCTTTTGAAGTTATAACGGGAAAGCTCATTTCTAATTCAAATACTTATGAAATTACTAATGGTATTCCTAGATTCGTAAAAGACGAAGGATATTCCGATAATTTTGGTTGGCAATGGAATAAATGGGCAAGAGTTCAATTTGAAGATGAAAACGTTGGTGGGCCAATGGAAAACTATTCTAAAAATATGTTTTCTACAATTACAGAATTCGATGAAATGAAGATTAAAAACAAATTAGTTTTAGATATAGGTTGTGGATCTGGGCGTTTTGCAGACATAGTAAATACTATGGGAGGATTATCAATTGCACTTGATTATTCAAATGCAATTGATGCAGCAAAAGAAAATGTCAATAATATGAATGTATTATTTATACAAGGAGACGCTTTAAAGCTACCGATTAAAGATGAAACAATAGATTTTTCATATTCTATAGGTGTACTTCACCACACACCCAACCCAAGAAAAGGTGTTGAGGAAGCATACAGAGTCCTAAAAAAAGATGGGGTTTTTGCTATTAGTGTTTATTCAAAAGAAAGTCTTTACACTTTTAGTAGCGTTACTTTCTGGAGAAAAACCTTTAAAGCGTTATGGCCATTATTTGGCCACTATCCACCCTTAATATATTCAAGAATATTTGGTACATTAAATCACTATTTAGGATTAGTAAGTAAATATTTAACATATCCTATCCGTGTATTTTTCCCTACGATGGTTTTAAGAGATATAAAGTGGTCTATCTTAGATACATTTGATGCAGTTACTACTAGCTTTCAGTCTGGTCATACTATTTATGAAGTATTTAACTGGTTTAGTAACTTAGGTTTTAAAGAAATTAAGCCTGGTAATTGGAGAGTCAACATTATTGGCCGCAAATAGATAAAATGAATGTTTTGTACATATTTGGATTCCAATATTCTCTTAAACTTTGGAAAAAAACAGGGGCACTAGAAAGAGAATTTAAATTTTTTGAAAAACTATCAGAGGTTGAGAATATTAAATTTACCCTTGTTACTTATGGTGACTTAAGAGATATACATTTATTAGACAAAGATAATGTTAGTGTAATTCCAATATTTTCAATATTTGAAAAAACAAATTCAAAAATTTTAACTTTTATATTCTCACTTATGCTTCCGTTCAAAGTTAGAAAAAATTTAAAACATATTGATTTAATAAAAACAAACCAACTTACCGGCTGCTGGGTGGGAATTTTATTTAAGATATTATTAAAAAAACCCTTATTTCTTAGAACGGGATATGATGCATATTTATTTAGCAAAGAGGAAAAGAAAAACTATTTTAAAAAACTTTTTTTCTATCAGCTAACAAAGATAGCTTTAAAAACATCAGATATTTACTCAGTTACAAGTAATTCAGATTACAAGTTTATTTCAGAAAATTATAATTTTACCAAAAGCAAATTGATTTACAGACCAAACTGGGTGCTTCAAAAGAGTGATATAAAGAATGTTTCTTCTAGAACGAAAAACTTTCTCTCCGTGGGTAGGCTTGAGTCTCAAAAAAATTACCCGTATCTCATTCAATGCTTATCTAATAGTGGTCTGAATATTGATATTCTTGGTGATGGATCTGAAAAAGAAAACTTAGTAAAGTTGGCAAACGAAAATAATGTAAATGTAAATTTTCTAAGACAGATTAGCTACTTTGAATTGGATCAATTATTTCAAAATTATAAATTCTTTTTATTACCCTCTAAATTTGAAGGAAACCCAAAAGTTTTGCTTGAAGCAATGAGTAATGGCTGCATTCCAATTGCTTCAAATATAAGTAACCACGAAGAAATTATAATAAATGGAGAAAATGGGTTTCTTTTTTCGCTAAATAATTCAAAAAATCTACCCAATATCATAGAAAGCTTGAATGATGAGGAGTATTGTAATGTTTTATCTAAAAATGCAATTGAATCAGTTACTAGAAAAAATTCTTTTTATACTTCAGTAACTCAGGAAATTAAGGACTATAGAGAGTTAACTAATCTTTTTTAATTTATATATCTGAATATCATTTTCATTTAAAGATTTTTCCAAATCTAAATTAGTAAGTATCCCATTTAAGTGCAGATTTTCATACTGACCAATCCATCCATAAACTTTAAAGGTGTAGAAATTTAAAGAATCATATGACTTTGATAGCTCAACTTTAATTTTTTCGACAGTGTTTTTAAGACCAGGAAAATCTAAATCATCATAGTAAATAATGAACTTTTCATCTAATAAATCTTTATATATATTTTCAAATTCGGAATATACGGCATGTGGTTCATGTAAAGCATCAGAAAAAATAAAATTATATTTATGCGAAGTGCTATTCCTAAAATTTGAATAATCTTCCTTCTTTAAAACGTCACCTTTGAAATACTCTACATTATTATTTTTTTCTTTTTTAAAATACCTTACTTTCAAATCAGGATTGATTTCGTTAATATCATAACTCACTATGTTTGAATCGCTAACAAAGTTCTTAATTTGCAACACATTTTTTAGTACAGAGCATCCAATTTCAAGGTAGTTTAAATTTTCTTTAAAATGATTTAAATATAGGAAGCATATGAAGTCACTATATGTTGGATATTCTTTAATCGGCTTATTTAATTCTTTATAAATTCTTGCTTGTATTCCGTAATCGTTATTATGGTAATTTTCTTTACTCAAAAAATATTTAAAGGAGCTTAAATACTCTCTATTTGTTTTGATTATTTTTTCAAACAATATGTTGTTCTTATTTTTATAAAACATCAGCAATCCAAAATTTTCTATTTTTAAATTAATCAATCTATAAAGTTTTGTAATTTTATATCTAATATTTTCAATATTCATCTAGCCTCAGGTTTCTCAGCAACTAGAAAAATATTTTTACCAACGATGCTTTTGAATAGAACATCAACAAATTTAAATGGATTGAATATAAATTTATCATAGAAAGTAACTTTTGACTTACTTAATTTGGGCTGATACTTTATTGCCTTCATCACTAATACACCAACCCAGCCAGTGAAATCAACATATTCCATGTTTAATACTTTAAATCCGGCATTTTCTACTTTTTGCTTCAGATTTTTTTTAGTGTACCTTCTTTTGTGGTTTACCCATTCATCAATGTAGCTCCAGGCTAACATTGATGCTGGTAGATATAAGATTAATTTTCCAGAAGGTTTGAGTGTTCCAAAAAGCAAGTTAATAATTTCTTGATCATTATCTATATGTTCCAATACGTTAAGAGAAATAATATTTTCATATGCCTCATTTTTATTATCAAGATTTGTGATGGTATCAATTTTTTCTTTTTTTAATTTTAGAATTGCTTCAGGATCGACTTCCAAAGCAGTTACCTTTTTTCCATTTAAAATTAATAATTTTGAAAACATTCCATAACCTGCACCAAAGTCAAGTACACTGCCAACAATCAAATTTTTTAAGATCTTATTAAGTACATAATTATTGTAATTGATTGCATGGTCCATTGATTCAAGAGCATTTGTGTCAGATTTTTCCATAGATTTATAATATACTCTTTAACTTAATAATTTTAGAAATTCTGTATCAAATTTATCTTTTGTATAGTTGTTTAATACAGTAATGTATGCCTCTTCTGCAATATCACTTAAAACAATATTATTGTTGTAATACTTTCTTAATTGTGACACCCAGCTTTCAAGCGAATTCTCTTCTACAAAAATTATATTTTCTTCATTTTTAAAAAGTGATTTATTCCAAAAACCTATTGTATTTGTAATCATTACTGGTGTTTTGTTACACATTGACTGAAGGGCAACACTTTGTCCTGAAGCTACTAATTTATTTCTAATAGGGAGTATTGTGATTCTAGAATTTCTATAAATTTTTAATAACTCTAAATCACTTAAATTATTGCCACTCCAGTTTGCTGATATCGTTCTTACATTTGGAAGTTTGATTCTATTTACTTCTTTATTATTAGTTATAAAGGTAAACTTTAATTCACTAAGTGCTTCTGCCAATGGTTCTAGTAACTCGAAATATCTTCCTTCATCATTTCCTATAAATAGAATATCAACCTTTTCTTTAGTGATTGAAGCAGCATCTTTATTCCAGAATCTAAAATCAGGACAAAATTCATTTAGCACAAACTTATTTTCATATTTAGGAAACATATCTACTGCAAATAAATATTCAGTTTTAGATGTAAAAATCATTTTACTAATTAAGTTAAATAATAATCTCAAATATATAGACCTTAATAGCTTCTGTATAGAATTTGCTTTTCGGAACGAAAATAAGCCAGAATTTATAACAAATATATCATTTCTTTTACGAAAAATATTTTTCATTAAAAAAGGCAATGCTGAGAGGCCGAGAGCAAAGTTGGTAAATATCAATATATTTTTTGGATCTAAGAGATCTTTATATTTCTTTTCACAAAATTTTTCTGAATTAGATTGGATTCTACAAATTTTAAAAATGATTCTGTCATAAAATTTCATTAATCTCTGTAAGTTATTTTGTGTATTTTCTACCTCAATAAGCTTTACATTTTCAATGGTTTCTTTTGCCTCTATAAATGAATAAAAAAATTCCGTAGAAATATCATCGATAATCTCTAGCCTTTTAGTCCTTCCAGGATAAAAGAAAAAAATTATATTTTCTGTATTTTTTTTCACTATATCATTATATATTTTCATGATTATTGTTAAGTAAATGGAAAAAGTATTATTAATTGGCTCATCGGGTTTTCTAGGTTCTGCTGTTAATGAAACGCTCCTAAAATATGATTTATATGAAACGGTTGAAATAACTGGGAAAGAACATGTCGACATAACCAATAAAAATGAATTAGAGACTTTCATAAAAGATGCAAAACCTGATTACTTAATTAATTGCGCAGCTTTTGTTGGAGGTGTTTCATACGGTTATAAATACCAAAGTAAACTCCTTGAAGAAAACATAAAGATGGCTCTTAATATTTACGAAATTTCAAAAAGATGTAATATTAAAAAAATTATTAACCCTATTTCTAATTGTGTATATCCCGCTTCGATAAGTGAATACACTGAAGCTAAACTTCTTGATGGCCCTCCACATGAATCCGTTTATTACTACGCCATGTCTAAGAGATTTTTAATAGATCTTTCTAATGCATATTTTACGAATCATAAGCTCACAAGTAATAATGTGATACTTTCAAATATGTATGGGCCTCAAGATCATTTTGATTCAGATAGATCTCATGCATTAGGTGCTTTGATAAATAAAATTCATCAAGCAAAAAAAAATAATAGTAATATCGAAATCTGGGGCAGTGGCAACCAAGAAAGAGAATGGCTATATGTGAATGATGGTGCTGAATCACTTGTAAGATGTTTAGATATACAGCCCGAACACAGTACTTTTAATGTGGGAATTAATAAGACTATCAGTATTAATGATTTAGCCAATATTATTTCAACTGAAATAGAATTTAAAGGAAACTATGATTACAATTTAAGCAAGCCTGAAGGGGTATTTAAAAAATCTGTAAATGGACAGTTAGGTGAGAATTTATTGGGCTGGACTCCTCAAACAAACTTAAGTACTGGGATTAAGGAAACAATAAAATGGTATTTAGAAAATCATGGATAATAAATTAGACATCTTTTACAAAAATAATTTGGTAGCTTCAATTGTTGATTTAAATACAACTGAAAAGGGATTAAGTTTTTACACCAATGATGATGCAAACTTACAATTTGGAACATGGAACTATGAAGAAGGAAAAGAACTAGAGCCGCATTTCCATAACACATTTGATAGAAATGCCACCATTACACAAGAAGCAGTTCTTGTCTTAGAGGGAAAAGTTAAATGTGATTTATATGAAGAAAATGGAACATTTATATCTTCACATATTCTACAAACCAATAATGTAATGATTCAATTTAGTAAAGTTCATAAATATACGATGCTAGAAAAATCTATAGTTCTAGAATTTAAGAATGGTCCGTATTTTGGACCAGAAATCGATAGGACTAGAATTGAATTAAATGAAGATTAATCAATTTGAACCAAAAATATCAAAAAAAGACAAACAGGCAGTTAATAAATATCTTAATTCAGGAGGATGGCTTACTGAAAATAAGTTAAGCAAAGATTTAGAGCAAAAAGTTGCATCATATGTAAAACGTAAATATGCTGTAGCAGTCCCAAACGGCACCCAGGCCATTTATTTAAGCCTACTTAGTGCAGACATTAAAAAAGGTTCTGTAGTAGCAGTTCCTAATTTAACAATGATAGCTACAATAAACGCTATCATTTGGGCCGGAGCAACACCCTATATCGTAGATACAGATGAAAAACTCTGTATGGACATTGAGAAGCTAAAAAAAATAAAAAATCTTGATGCAGTTATTTATGTTCCTCTTAATGGAAGAACAACAAATGGTATAAATATAGAAACATGGTGTAGGAAAAATAGTATTAAAGTTATAGAGGATTCTGCACATGCTCTTGGGTCAAGATATGAGAATAACAAAATGTGTGGAAGTCTGGGAGATTTGAGTGTTTTCTCCTTTACTCCCCACAAAATAATCACTATGGGTCAAGGTGGAATGGTCTTGACGGATAACAAAAGAATGTATGAAAAATTATTTAAATTAAAAACTTTCAACAGGATGAAAAATAAATCTGATTGGCATGATGGTTTTGGTTTAAATTTTAAAATTACTGATTTACAGGCATCAATTGGATTATCTCAATTTGAACAATTAAATAGTTTCATTTCAATGAAGAAAAAAAATTATCTAAAACTAAAAGAAATGATTAATAACCATCAAGTTAAAGTTAATCAATTTGAAGATTATGAAACACCATGGTTTTATGATGTAAAGTTCAAAACAAAATCAATACGAAACAGGTTTGTTTCATATATGTCCGAAAATAATATAGAGACAAGGCTTCACTACCCGTGTTTAAGTCAGCAAAAATATTTAAAAGATATAAAATCTACAAACACTCAATACTCAGAACTAGAAAGTGAAAAGTTAGTATGGCTACCTTCCTCAACTAATTTGAAAGATAGTGATATAAAGTTAATTGCGAAATCAATTAATAACTTTAAATAATTATCATTTTCATTTCATTTTTTTTAAATATTTAACGTAGTTTTTAATATTTAAATATCTAGATAGATAATATTTAGGTATTTTTAACTTATACTGTATTTTCCTTATAGCTAAAAGATTATTTAATTTTTTTGTAAATTCATAATCTTCGTGATTTATCGTTATTTCTTCTTCGGATTTGACCTTATTTAAATTAATTAATTTTATCCAATAATTTATGTTTAATTTTTCTTTCCTAAGATCGATTTTTTTGTTTACACCTTGGATAGTTAAAGTTTTATAGTTCTTAATGAAAATTGCGGGGAGGTTTTTAAAGCTTTTATAGGCATTATGAGTTTTTGTTATAGGGATTGCACCTAAATATAAACTCTCCCAAAAACGATAAGTATCATAACCATTTCCCCATGGACATAATACAAATTTATATTTTTTTATATCTTCATAATATTCCTCAGGATCTTTATGGGGATCTTCAATAAAAGCCCAATCTTTTTTACTAAAAAATTCAAATAAATCACTCCTTTCACTTCTGTTTGTATTTAAATTAAAATTCAGATACAACTTTTCTATTCTCTCTAGTGAATTATTCTCTTTATAAAAATAATTATTTAAAATTTCTTCATTCATATATTCAAAAGAAGTAAAATCGTTAACACCTAAAGGGATAGGCGTAAGTTTAGAATCTTCATAATCAACATTGGTGCTGTACCAATGACTTATACACAAAGGCTTCTTATTAAATAGTTTTTTTGTAATGGCTCTATCTGATTGATGAGTTATTAATTTCAAATTATGTAGACTATTTACAGACTTGAGGCTTTCAAATAATAATTCGACAACTTCAGTATTACAGAATATTACGTCATTTTCTTTTAGTGTAAAATTTTTTTTAATATACCAAACGAAAGATGATCTTTTATTTTCAACTTTGTATAAAACATGTATATTTTCGTCAGAGGCATACTTGTCTTCAAACTCTTTAGTCGGAAGCTCTTCTGAAAACACTAAATTTGAGTATCTTGCAAAATTATTTCCGTTAATTACTTCAAATTCTCTATTTTGTACCATTTAGATAATGATAATTATAGATAGTTGTATTGTCGCAATTATTTTTATGAATATCTAAATTAATTACTTCTCTATTTTTTAAGAGAATTTAGATATGATTCAAGAATATACAGTTTCCAAATCCTATGTGCATTTATTCTAGATTTAAAAATTGATAATTTATTTAAGATGTTGGGATTTAAACTTGAGGTAATTTCACCTTCATTAAATATTTCTTTTATATTGTGAGTGTTATTATAAATCCATTTTTCAACGTTTAAAGAAAATCCCATTTTTTTTCTATTTAAAAATTCACTATTAAAGTCGTTAGAAAGATATTTCTTGAGTGGCTGTTTGGCATTCTGAATTATTATTTCTGACATATTTGAATTTAATATGTATTCAATTAATTTATGATCAATGAAAGGTGACCTAACTTCTAGGGAGTTATTCATTGATGTTCGATCTATCTTCACAACCATCATTTCTGACAAGAAAAAGTTATATTCAGCTAGCGTTAGTAATTTCATGACATCTTCGTCTTTCCCTATAAAGCTGTTTATTGGGAAATCATTCTTGTTAAACCCCAGCAATCTTAAGAACTTATCATCTTCAAGAGTCGAGAAATACGAAGTAGCTGGATTTTTAGATTTCATTAACAAATTACTTCCTGAACCTAAAAATCCTGGATACATTGGATATGTTTTTGAGATAAAATCTTCCATAGAACTTTTATTTTTTAGAGCAATCTGAAATCTCTTATATCCCCCAAGCAACTCATCACCTCCATCTCCAGACAGGGCAACTTTATATTCTTTAGATATAGCGCGACTTAATACAAAAGAAGGGACAATTGATGGGTCAGCATACGGTTCATCTAATCCATTTACAGCATTTGTTACAGCTTCATCTATTGTGTTCTGATCAATTTGTATTTCAGTATGGTTTGTTCCATACTTTTCAACTACTTCATTTATCCAAAAGCTCTCATCATATTTTTTATCCACATGAGTTACAGAAAAGGTGTTAACCCTACCACCAAGATCACTTAACCCTTTTGTAATAGAGCTTGAGTCTAAACCTCCTGAAAGAAAAGTAGAAACAGGAACATCAGATTCAAGCCTTAATTTTAAGGATTCTTTAAATTTCTCGATAAATGTATCCTGATTGAATTTATTTTGGCCAATATAGGATTCAGGTTTCCAATAAATCTTATCTTCAACGATATCTAATCTTTTATTTAAGTCGAAAATAATAAAATTTGCAGGTTTTAATTTATATATATTTTTAAATAATGTGTTGGGGGAAGGTACTACCCCATAGTTTAAATAACTAGTAACCTGTTTTTCATCGAGGACTGTATCTGATGATTGTTTAATTAAAGATTTCAGGTTTGTACTGAAAATTAGAGAGTCTTTAATATGCTTATAAAATAATGGTTTTTGACCAAGCCTATCTCTTGCCATAAGTACTTTAACATTTTTATAATCAATAAATACTAAAGAAAATTGTCCTCGTACTTTATTGAGAAATGATGGACCCTCTAAAGAAAGCCCATTAAGAAGAACCTCTGTATCAGAATGGCTTGTTTTAAAATTACAATAATTTTCTAGTGATTTTCGAAGTTCATTATGATTATATATTTCGCCATTAAATACTATTAATGTCTTAAATTCTTCTGAGACCATCGGCTGGGAAGCTAATCCTGATAGGTCAATGATGGAAAGCCTATTAAATACCAAAGATAAATTATAATTTTTTTGACCTATCACCTTTTCTAAGTACTTTGTTTCGTCAGGTCCTCTACAGACTTGAGATAAGTTTGATTCAAATAAATTTTCCCTATCAAAAGGTCTTAGAGACAACTCACCCAAGTAGCCACACATTTTATTTCATACTCCTTAGGGCATTCAGAAAGAAACTCAGAGGCTTCTTTACTGTGAAAATTTTCAGACTAAATATTGATTTAACCAATATCAGTAATGAATTTCTTCTTACTGAGTGGGTAATATAAAAATTGTTTCTAGAAATAAGTCTGTAAGCTATCTGGAAAAATTCGGAATCAGATTGAAGGATACCTTTAACAGACCAAGGTTTTGTTTTTCCAATATAATGAACAGAGACAATATTATTTGGAACAGAAGTAGGACCATTATTTAGTGCTAGGTCTATAAAAAAATTGTGTGAATCTGGAAGTTCAACATAATTTCCATCAAAATAAGAATTCAATACATCTTGATCCCAAAATTCGATAACATCTGATAACTTATTTTGAAGACTTATTAATTGATTTTCTACTTTATTTTCTCTCCACTTGGCTACATCTATTACCATCAGGCCTGCATTAAAGTATTTATTGGAATTAATATTTAAATCCTTACTTTTTTGAAGATTGTTTAGTAGCATATTAATTTCAGTTTTCGCAGATAAAATAAGACCAGAATTATCTAGTTTTTTGATAATTGACTCAAAATCTTTTAATGGACATTTTAGAAAGACAATATCTGAGTCAATATATACTATTTTTATATTTTCAACCGGAATGTATGTTTCAAAGTACATTCTGTAATAAGTTGCTTCAGAAACATGCATACCTGTAATATTTGGAAATTCTAAATTAGAGCTATTAAATTTAGAAACTTTTATTGATGTTAATTTTTGGTGATTTAATATTACTTTTGGAATAAAGCTTTCATCTGACATTTGAGTATGGATTATATTTATTGAAATTTCTTTACTTACATTCGTCAGTAAAGAAATAATTGACGTAAAAGCCTGTGAATTATAGTTATTATCAAAACAGTATAAAAATGTGTACACAACCAAATGATAATCTTTAGAATGTAATAATTAACAAAATAAGTTGTAATATATGGAAAACAATATAGTTGAAAAATCTTGTGGTCTTGAACCTTCAGGGCATATTTATAAAGATATATCATCAGACCCAAATTTTATATTTCAAAATGACCCAACATATAATCAAGTCATGCTCTGGGACATTGACGGCAACTGGGTTTATGTCAATTCATTTGTTGAGTGCGAACACTATGTTTTAGGGGGATGGAGTAATCTTCCACCTGGTACATTTGCTGAAGGTTTAGATTTGCTGACGCTATCAAAATTATTGGTAGGTTTATTGATTATAAATACATGCATAAAAATTTTTGGAAAATTTAAAGAAAAAATTGTTTAATTTTATTTTAAGTAAGCCACTGAACATATTCTTAATTATATTGATTTTGATTATTCCATGGGTTCCTTCATTTTTAGACAGTGGAGTGGAAATACAAGAATTAACTGATGATCTTGGATTTTATGAAACATATACATGTCAGGTTTCATATTCAGAGTTTCAGTTAAAGAATATTTTCACAATTTATCAAGATCATTACCGCATAAATTTAAATAAATACTCTAAAGTTCCATGTTATGGAAAACTCACAGGATTAGATAGAGTTGGAAATATATTTTATATATCAATTGGATTAAATCCCCTCATAACCTTGCTTACTCAATCAGTATTTTTATTTTTCGTCTTACAGCTTTTAAAGAAAGACAAAAAATTATTCATAAATGAGAATTCAACATACTTTATATCTCTGTTAGCCTCTTCAGCGTTAATAACTTTTGGATTTTATTCCCAAATACGATATTATCAAAAGAGTTTTGTATCTCTTGATTTTAAATTTTTAGAAACCTACCTAATTATATTTTCTTTTATATTGTTTTCATCTTACTTATTAGTACATGCTTTTAATTCAAGGTCTATGAGTTTAGTGAATTATTTTCCATTTTTATTTCTAATTATTGGCGTACCTTATGGTCTTAATTTATATATTTATTTTCTTATTTTTGTTTTTTTCGGAATTTACAAGTCCTTCACTTCCTCTAAAACACTTAAGAGGCTATTTCTATTTTGTGTTTTAATATTTATTTGGATAACAAGCGTGAAAGATGAGTTTAGTTTTAACTCTGAAGGTAATAATTATTACTTAAACCCCGATAAAATGGTTGGCTTATCTAGTACGGTATATTCATATGAAAGCGTCATTTATTGGTCTTTACTTTTATTCTTTTTAGTAGCAGGCATCATGTACTACCTTGAGAAAGTTAGAGAAAAAATTAATTATGTAACTATTAAATATTCTTTTTACTTTGTTTCAATGACAGTAGCTTTTTTGAGCTATTTAAATACGGAAGTGCAACCACTAAATGCAGCATCACAAATATACTTTGGACAAAACAAAGCTAGCACAAGAGATTTGCCACAGGAAATTTTTACAAATTGGAGAGGTTATTTTCCAAGCGCCGAGCAAATGGGTGAGTTTTTCTCATTAACTATTCTGTTGTTTCTGTCCTTAAAGTATTTAAAAAATATAAAAACAAAAAGGTTTGAGTATATTCCTTTGGGTATATCTGTTATCTTTTTATTTCTATCTTTCAATAGAACTGCAATTCTTCTAACTATTTTATTTTCTATATTTATTTTCTTTAAAGGTAATAAACATTTAATAAATAGATGGTCTATAAGCTTTGGAATAATTTTAGTTTTATTATCAATGAGCATCATTTATTTTAATGATCAAATATTTGCTTATAGTTTTACTAGTAATAAGGTTTTAGTTGAGGCAAAAAATAATGTTATTCTCGATCAATATTCTAAGTCTCTTTTATACCTTGATACAAATCTGAAATCAAATATCTTACTTAAGTTCACATTTGGAATATTTAGTACAGTATCATTTTATTTAAATAGGTCTTATCTATGGGGGTTATTTTTTGCTAGATATAACCCAACTCCTAAAGAATTTCTTTTTGGAACAGGACCATATAACTTAAGTAGCTTATACAACGAAGTTCAGGTGGCTGACACCAGTTCTTTTCTTTGGCCACACTCTTCTTTTTTACAGCTATTCTTTTATTTCGGCCTAGTTGGTTTAATTTTCATAATCTATTTACTATTAAAAAGAATTACTAACTCAATAAAAAATAACAGTTTGCATCTTGGACGATACCTATTCATTTTTATCCTCATTAATCTTTTCAAAAGTGATTCAATAATGTATTTCTCAACTCTATTTACAACTCTATTTTTTTATAACTCTATAAAATTTGAAGATTTCAAAATAAAAAAATAATATAGTAAATTTAGCTGGTTTAAAATAGAAAATGATGAAAGTATTAATTTTAGGTAGCAACGGTCTTGTTGGTAAATCTTTAGTTACAGCTTTATCTAATAATGAAAACATTAGCGAAGTAGTGGCGTCCACAAGGCAAGATACAGATTTATTTAATCTTGAACAGACTCAAAAACTTCTTGAGAATTCAAATCCTGATATCCTCATTAATGCCGCTGCAAAAGTGGGAGGAATTTATGCGAATAATACAAACAGAACTGAATTTATTTTAGAAAATCTAAAAATAAACACTAACCTTTTAGAAGCTGTAATACCTTATAGTGATATAAAGATTTTTAATCTAGGAAGTAGTTGTATCTATCCAGTTAATGTTAAGAACCCCATTAAAGAATCAAGTATGATGACAGGCAAGCTAGAAAAAACAAATTCACCATACGCTATGGCTAAATTAACCTCTATAGAAATTGGTGAAGCTATAGCACATCAATACGGCCATAAAATAATTAATTTGATGCCAACCAATCTGTATGGTCCAAATGATAATTTTTCAGAACAAGATAGCCATGTAATTCCTGGATTAATTTTCAGAATGCATGAAGCAATGATAAGTAACGAAAGTAAATTTAAGATTTGGGGTACAGGAAATCCGCTCAGAGAATTTCTTTATGTAGAAGATTTAGCAGATGCCATCAGTTTTTTAATTGATAAAGATATTGAAGATAAACTATTAAATATTGGAAGTGGAGAGGAAATATCTATTTACAATCTTGCTATAAAGATAAAAGATGTTATTGGGTATAAAGGTGAGATAATTTTTGATTCTAACCAGCCTGATGGAATTCAAAGAAAATTGTTAGACTCTACCAAAATCAATAGCCTTGGTTGGAAGTCTTCAACCAAATTAAATTTAGGACTAGAAAAGACTTATAAATGGTTCCTTAGTAACTTATGCTAGAAAATTTAAAAATATTTTATAAAGATTTAATAGACGTTTCTAAGTTAACAAAAACTGAGAATAAAAAAATAAAAATTTTTTTATTGGTAATGTTATTAAATTTTCAAATTTTGTTTGACATTCTGATCATCTTATTTTTCTCAAAGTATTTTTCTCAAGAAATTGGCATAAATAATATTTTGATAGAAAATTTATTAAATTATGAACTGTTATTTCCTATATTTATACTCTTAAGGTACTTGTTTACTTATATTGAAAAATACCTTACTACGCAACTAAGGTTCGATATCGAAAATAATTTAAAAACACACCTATTATCAAAAATTTTTACAAAAGGAAATTTATCAATATCTGATGCTTATTATTACGTAAATATAATTTCAGAACAAGTTGGTAGTTTTTATGCAACACTTTCACTATTTTTAAGTAGTTTTATTCAAATTATTATTTTTACCGTCTACCTTGCGTTCACTAATTTAACAATATTCTCAGTATTTATTGCTGGATTAATATTAATCTCCATTCCAACTGTATTTCTTACAAAATTTGGAAGACGTAATGCAAATGATGCCTATTTAGCAAGTTCCGAAGTTAGTGATAAGCTAGAAAAAGTCCTTGATAACCTATTTTTGATTAAAATTTTGAATAAGCAAGATGAAGAAATCTCAAAATTTTCAACAACAATAGGAAAGTATTTTAAAGCTAGATTAAATGAAATTAATTCAGGAACCATAACATTTATACTTCCAGTTTTCTTAACATTATTGACATTGTCGTTATTAATAATTTCGAGAACCAGCTTACTCTTTATTACCTTTGACTTTATAGGAGTTTTAATAAGACTTTTTCAGTCACTCGGGGTTCTAAATAAAAATGGACATGTCTTAACTGCCTACCATATTTATCTTGACAAGCTTTATTTGTTTGAAGATTATTCAGAGAACCAAAATGCCAACTCTTTTGCTAAAGATACAAATTTAAAAAATGAATCGATTATATTTGAGAACATTAAATTTAAATATTTTGATTCAGATGAAGATATATTTGAAAATTTAAATTTAAAGATACCGCTTAACAAACACACAATTATTACTGGTCCAAACGGCTCAGGAAAAAGTACACTAATAGGTCTCATGTGTGGAGTTTTACATCCTAGCTCAGGAAAAATAATTACTAATTCAGATAGATTTGGCTATGTAGGTGCACAGCCGATGATACTAAATGACACATTAATAAATAATATAATGTATGGCAACTCCTCGCCTAACACCAAAGAAGAGATAGTGGGTTACATTAGACAATTCAAATTATTTGAAAGTATAGATGAGGAAGTTTTAAACAAGAAAATTTCTAACAAGAGTCTTTCAAGCGGCCAAATGCAAAAAATTTCATTTATTAGAGCGCTTGCAAATAACGTTGAAATTCTTATTTTGGATGAAGCTACAGCAAATCTAGATTCGGAAACCAAAGATTTAATTTATTCAGTAATAAACAATCTTAATATAACAATTATCAACTCAACACACAGCAGTGATGAATTGATCAACTATGATCACAGCATTTCTATATATTTCCAAGATAATAAAAGAAAATTTGAAGTAAATTAACAACTATTCGTATCTAATCTAATAGTGATATGAAAAAAATATTGGTCGTACACACCAGATATCAAAATCGGGGTGGAGAAGACATTGCTGTTGATAAAGAAATAGAAAATCTAAATACTAAATTTGAAGTTCAGACTCTTATATTCGAAAATAGTGAAAAGCTTTACTTTATGCAATTATTCTATTTTTTTACTAATAACAATATTCAAAGCATAAGGAAATTAAAAAAGAAAATATTAATTTTTAAACCGGATATAGTTTATGTTCATAATACTTGGTTCAAAGGATCTCCAGGAATATTCAAATATCTAAATAAGCAAAACATAAATACAGTTTTAAAACTTCATAATTTTCGATATTTTTGTACGAAGACTTATTTTATTAGAAGTCATTTGAACGGACAGAATTTTTGTGGTTGTTGCTCTATTTCAAGAGACTCAAATAAATTATTTAATAAATACTTTCAGAATTCTTATCTAAAATCATTCTTAGTAAATTATTACGGAAAAAAATATATAAAAATAATTAAATACTCAAACATAAAAATAATTGTTCTCACTAAATTTCATCAAAAATTTCTCGAAAAAAATAATATACGTAGAAATAATGTATACGTAAACTCTAACCCTCTAGAGTTGACCAATCCTCTTAATGTTGAAAATAAAGAAAAACTAGTTGTTTATGCAGGAAGAATTTCTGAGGAAAAGGGTGTAGAAGAGCTAATTAATAGCTTTTTAAAAACTAAATTAGACGGTTTCTCACTTAAGATTATTGGAGATGGACCTCAGTTAAAATACTTACAACAAAAATACAATTCAAAATATATAGAATTCACTGGAGAACTAAAAAACAATGATGTTTTAAAAATTGTCGCAAAATCTAGAGCAGTAGTTATCAACACTAAATTATATGAGGGACAGCCAACTATATTAGCAGAAGCCTCTCTTCTTGGCATCCCCTCTATATTTCCCGATACGGGGGGAATAGCAGAATTCTTTCCTGAGAAGTACTCTTTAAAATTTGAACAGTTTAACTATAAAGAGCTAGAGGAGAAGCTTAGTACTTTAGATAGAACTAAATTAATGGAAACTATAGGAAATAAAAATCGAGAATTTATTAAAAAAGAATTTAGCATAAACGGTGTTTTGAATAATTTTTTGAGGATTATAAGTGAATAATAATCCACTAGTTTCTGTAATTATGAGTGCTTATAATTCAGAAAACTATGTTGCAAAATCAATTGAAAGCATCACCGAGCAGACCTATGAAAATATCGAATTCTTAATAATTGATGACAACTCACAAGATAATACTTCAGAAGTAATAAAGGACTATGAAAAATTTGATAAAAGAATAAAATTTATCTCTAACCCAAAAAATATAGGTCTAACAAAAAGTCTTAATAAGGCTATAAAGCTATCACAAGGTGAAGTAGTAGCTAGACAAGATGATGATGACATCAGTTTACCAAACAGACTCGAGATTCAAGTAAACTATATATGTACAGGTTCATATGATGTATGTTTTACAAGAGCTACCAATATGCAAAATAGCAAACCTTTGCCAAGATATAGCTTTTATTTACCTCCAAGGCTTGTTGTTAAATATAAAAACCCATTTATACATGGATCTATGGTGATCAAGAAAGAAATTCTAAATATGATGGGTAACTACAATGAAAAATATTATTATTCTCAAGATTATTATTTATTTAAAAGACTTTTACAAAATAATACAAAAATTAAATATATAAAAGAACAACTTTATATGCTTAATACGAAAAATAACATATCTAGTAACTTTCAAAAGGAGCAAAATTACTATGCTCGGTGTATCCAAAAAAATATAGAACCAGATAAAGATAGAAAATAATATGAAAATATATATAAACGATGTTAACGAAAACTGGATTGTGGATAGATTTAAATATGAATGGGAAGAATACCATAAAAATACAATCGCTAATAATATCTCAGATTCAGACATTGTATGGATAATCTCACCTTGGACATTTAAAAAAATAAAGAAGAGTAAACTTGATTCCAAGATAGTCTTGTGCACAGTTCATCATCTAGATTTAGATAATTTTTCAATACAGGAATACAGAGACTTTTTAAAGGTCGATCAATATGTGGACTACTATCATGTACTTTCTTCAAAAACTATGATGAAGCTTCAAAAATTAACTAACAAAAAAATTTATGTTCAACCGTTTTGGGTAAACAATAAAATATGGTTTCACAAAGAAAATTCCAGCGAGATAAGAAAAAGTTTAGGTTTTGAGTCTGAAGACTTTCTTGTAGGCAGTTTCCAGCGTGATACTGAAGGCAAGGATTTAAAGTCTCCCAAGTTAATTAAAGGACCAGATATATTTGCTCAAATATTAGATACCCATTTTGATAAAAAGAATACCACGGTTGTCTTAACTGGAAAAAGAAGACAATACATCATTACAAAACTTGAACAATTGGGTATTAAATACAGATACTTTGAAATGGTTGATTTTGAGAAATTGAATAATTTGTATAATATTCTTGATTTATATATAGTCACCTCAAGGCTTGAGGGGGGGCCACAACAAATTCTTGAATGTGCAACTATAAAAACACCAGTAATTTCTACTGATGTTGGAATCGCAAATAAAATTCTTTCTAAAGAGTCAATATTTGAATTTGAAAATTTTCATATCGCCAAACCTAATGTTGATATTGCATATACTAAAGTCCAGCAGTACCAAATTCCAAGTGGTTTTACTTTCTTTGAGAAGATTTTTAAAGAAATTTCCAAATTATGAAAGTGAGTATTGGCTCCAAGGTTATAGATGGTCCTTACGGTGGGGGAAATACTTTTTTAATTAACTTAATTAAGTATCTTGAAGGATTAAATCACACTGTAGTGCATAATTTAGATGAAAAAGACATAGATATAATTCTTTTAACAAGCCCTTTGCCGGACTCAGAACACAGTACGTTTAATCATCTAGATATATTGAAATACTTAAGATCAAAAAATGATAACACACTTGTTGTACAAAGATTTAATGAATGTGATGAGAGAAAAGGTACGAGTGGAATTAATAGAAAATTACTTAAAGCTAACATTAGTGCTGATTATTCGATTTTTGTTAGTAAGTGGCTACAAGATATATTTGAAACTTTTGGAATGACGAATATGAATAAAAAAACAATTCTTGGTGGGTCTGATATCAGAATATTTAATCAAAACAATAAGAGTATTTGGAACAAAAATAAAAAATTTAAAATTGTTACACATCATTGGAGTTCAAATTGGATGAAAGGTTTTGATGTTTACCAAAAGCTCGATTTATTATTAAATAAAAAAGAGATTGCCGATAAGGTTTCTTTTACGTATATAGGTAACCTTCCAAGAGGTTTTTTATTTAAAAATGCCAACTCAATGCCTCCATTAGATTCCATCAAGCTTTCAAAGAAACTTAAAGATTTTGATGGTTATATAACAGGCTCAATAAACGAACCATCGGGGAATCATCATGTGGAAGGAGCACTTTCAGGACTGCCATTGCTCTATATTAACAGTGGAGGCATACCAGAATATTGTAATGGATATGGACTTGAATTTAGTATTGATAATTTGGAAGAAAAAATTTTTGAACTAATGGATAATTATGAACTTTACCATGAAAAGCTTAAATATTATAATTTTACTTCTGACAAAACAAGTAAAGAGTACGTTGATTTGTTTTGTCATTTAATTGAAAATAAAGAACACTTTTTAAACTCAAGAAACAAGATTTCTTATTTAAAAATTTTATTATTGTCTTTAGAACATTACTACTTTAAAATAAATATTTTTTTCTTAAGAGTATCGAATGCAGTATTAAAAAGATTTAAATAATAGCGTGTAAATTAAATTAATATCAATTTTTATTTTTGTTCTTTCTATAAGCTCATATAGTTGATTAAACTTATCTGAATGAAAGCTTTTATAACAGGAATATCTGGTCAAGATGGGTATTACTTATCTAAATTTTTGCTAGAAAAAGGCTATGAAGTACATGGGACCATTAGAAGATCTTCATCCATTAATACTTCAAGAATTGATCCTCTCATTGCCGAATATGAAAAAATAGAAAAATTATATCTTTATTATTCAGACTTACTAGATGCGTCATCACTGAGTTCTTTGATAAATAAAATACAGCCAGATGAAATTTATAACTTGGCTGCACAGTCACATGTCAAAGTATCTTTTGATAATCCCATTTACACTACTCAAGTTGGAACTTTAGGATCATTGTCACTATTAGAAGCAATAAGAAATAGTGAAAAACCAACTAGATTTTACCAGGCTTCTTCATCAGAAATGTTTGGCGGTGTAGATAGTAATTCATTGAGTCATGAATCTATTTTTATTCCAAAAAGTCCTTATGCTGTATCAAAAGTATTTGCACACCATATTACGACTGTCTACAGAGAATCCTATAATCTCTTTGGGGTGAATGGAATATTATTTAACCATGAATCACCAAAAAGGGGAGAGACGTTTGTTACTAGAAAAATAACAAGAGCTGTTGGTAGGATTTCAGAGGGTATTCAAAAAAAACTATCCTTAGGAAACATAGATGCAGTAAGAGATTGGGGTTTTGCTGGCGATTATGTAGAAGGAATGTGGATGATGTTGCAGCATGATACTCCAGAAGATTGGGTACTAGCAACCGGAGAAGCACATTCAGTTAAGGAATTTTTAGAAGAAGCTTTTAGTCAAGTTAATCTTAATTGGGAGGATTATGTAGAAATTTCTAAAAGACACTTTAGGCCAAATGAAGTAGAGCACCTATTAGGTGATGCCAGCAAAGCAAAAAAAGAATTGGGCTGGAGTCCTAAAACTTCCTTTAAAGATTTAATAAAAATGATGGTAGATGAAGACCTTAATCTTGCAAAGCAAGAAAAAATTCTAATAGATAATCAGTTGATTAAACCGACTTGGGAGAACTCAAATTAAGAATGACCATCGTTAGTTTATAATAATTTAAACTTCTGTCCTAAAAATTAGGGTTTTCCAGTAAGTATTTTATATATTTAGTTGGAAATTTTATTAAATTGTTTAAACCTGGGACTAAGAGCATGAACGAATATTATGAGTAAAGATATAAAAAGTGTAAAGCTGTATTTGCTAACGTAAGTCAAATTCCTGAATGTATATTCCGTAACACAACATTGAGGCACGCTCCAGTATGTTGAATATATTAATAAAATAGCTACTTCTGTATATTTATTCAAATTAAAGATTTTAGATGTTGTTGTATTGTTTTGGGAACCAGAGTATAGAAAGTAAAAATAGATAATAGAAAAGTAAATATGCAACCACCTACCCCAATCTAATGTGGTATAAAAAAGTGGTATAAAAAATAAAAAAGTTATTATAAGAAAATACTTATTTTCACTTAACCAATTATTTATTATTAATGGAAATAAACCTATAAAGAAATAAAATATATAAGTCATCAGATAGTATTTATAGTTATTACTTTGAAAAATGTTAATAGATGCGTACTCTATATTCTCAGCTAAACCAGTAGATAGGATAGAAGACTTATAACATGTAGATATGTCTAAAATTTGGCTATAAAAATTATCACACAAATTTTTAGCAGTAATTGCATATTTTGAAATATTAAACAAATAAATTGAAATAAAAGTTATAACGGATAAAAGACTTATAGTTATTAATCTGTAATCTCTTGTACCTTTTTCAGTCAGTATTATTAATAAAATACTCATTAAAAACCAAAGATTAATTTCATGTGAATATATTCCTACATTTAATAAAAAGATAAAACATATTAAGTATCGAGCATCTGCTCTTATTTTCGATTGGTAAGTCAGGTAGTAAACAAAAAAAATAAAACCCAACAATTCTTTTGGAAAAGTAATTGTACTTTTCCAAAATAAATTATAGTTTATGAATAAGGGGCTTAGTAAGAGTAAAAAGTCTATAAAAGATAGGTTGTTGCTTTTTAACTTTTTTTTAAATATTTGAAAAAAAAGAAAATTGAAGAAAAAAATTAAAAATATAAATAGATAATAAACATTTACATTTAATTGTTCAATAAATTTTACTAAACCTGTACCAATTAACCCTCTTCTTATAAATCCATAATTGTAATTTATAAGCCATTCTTCAACTACAGCCTCATATTGAAAACGAGATATATAAATTTGGATAATTCTTAATACATAGATTCCAAATATTATAGAGATTAAATTGTTACTTACTTTAATGTTTAGAGTGTTTTGCGAGCTTTGAAATCTTTTTTTTGTAATACCAATTAAAACAAAAGAAATCACGAGCGAATCTAATATTTCAATATATCGGGAAAAATATTTATAATCAGTAGTAAATAAAAAATCGTAATTAAACAGTAAATTAATATTAAGAGAAGTCACTAAATTTAAGAAAACTAAATTGACTAGATTCAATTTTTTTATTTTAAACAGTATTAAAAAATTTATAATGTAACTAATAACTTTATATAGCTGGAATTGGAATTGACTAGCACCTACTAAAATTTCTTTACTATCTTGTGAAATCTCAACTACTTTTCCTAAGCACCTAAGATCATCCTTAAATAAATTTAAATAGTAAGGCTTAACTATAACTTCTTTTTTTTCACCTAAGTCATCAATACTATAACTTGTGACAAACTGAGAGCTACTTGCGTTAGTGACTTTTGAGTAATCTAGTTGGTAGATGTAGTCTACACAGTTTTCTTGCTTGCCTAATTCGCTTAAAGGAATGCTTTTATATACAGATATATTTACGATGGAAACAGATATTATGAATAGAAAAAAAATATTCTTGATAATCTTATTTGTTTCTACTCTTAATTTCATATTATGAATATTAACAAGATAAGAAATTTCGGATTACAGAGTTGTATGTAGATATTTATTAAATGCTGGTGAGAAGAATTACGAATAAAGAAAAATGAGTGTCTTTTGCTTATATATGTGGGGCAATTATTGAAAAACCCTTGTGGGCGCTACAGGATTTGAACCTGTGACTTCTTCCTTGTAAGGGAAGCGCTCTGCCAGACTGAGCTAAGCGCCCAATATTAATTGTGCTTTTTTTATAATAGTTTCCTTTAATATGTAAGTTATGGATAATTTAACAGTTATAGTGCCTTTTTATAATGAGGAAAAGTATCTATACGAATCCGTACAAAGACTTTTAGCTGAAAAAATATTTGAAAAAATAATATTGGTCAACGATTTTTCCTCAGATGGTAGTCCCCAGATTGCGAACAATTTATCAGATAATCATAAACATATTTATTTTATTTCTACATCAGAGAATATTGGAAAAGGTAATGCTATTCGAGAAGCACTTAGCAAGATTAAAACATCACATGTAATTGTTCATGATGCAGATCTAGAATATTTCCCTGAAGATATTCCTGAAATGTTCGAAATAGCTAAAAATAATAAAGACACATTAGTTTTGGGTTCTAGAACTATTGGAGATAAAACAAGAATTACTCTATATAAAACCACATTTTATGCACAAAAAATATATGCTAAAGTTTTTTCACTATTTAATAATTATAAACTATCGGATATTGCAAGTTGTTACTGGTTATTAGAAACCAAGCATTTAAAAGAAATGAATATATCTGAAAAAGGTTTTTCTATAGAAGTTGAAGTCCTCTCTAAGACCCTGAAAAGAGGTATGAAAATTATTGAAGTACCCATAAGCTATGAGGGGAGATCTTATGAGAATGGGAAGAAGATAAGACTTATTGACGGTGTCAAGATACTATTTAAGATAGTTTCTTCTAGTAAAGCAGCTTCTTTTTTTGATAGGCCTCAAACTCAATAATTAGTGAGGCAAATATTAAATGGACCGTGTTCATTATATATCTAAATGATGAGTCCGTTTCTATATTCTGCCAAAGGAATGTATACAGAATAACAATTAGTAAAAAATTTAATATCACAGCATAGAAAACATACTTTCTAGTTTTATCAGAACTCGATTTTCTCAATGTGTTGAGAACAAATAAAAAACAAATTAATAAAAGTGCCGATAAAATAAACTTAAATTCAATGAGTTTTTCATATATCAAATATAAATTTCCCCATTCAGCATTTCTTAAAAATATTACATCTAATATAATTTCACTTAATTCTCTGTCAATGTATTCAATTGTTTTACTACCTTTAAAGTAAATGTAGTTATAAATATTACTTGCTAAAATTAGTGCCAATCCTGTTATGCTGCGGAGCCTATTTTTTGAAGTTAATATAATAATTATTAAAATCAGGAGTGTTAAGCTTTCTATAAATTGCTTACTAAAAGTTAAGGTGCTAAAAAATAAAATGTAAATTATTTTATCAAAGCCTTTTTCTTGCTTCAAGCTAAATTTGCTTATATTAATTATGAAACTAGCAAATAAAAAGCTTACTAAACCTTCTAGCATCATTGAATCACCAAGAAGGAATCTTAACCACCCATCATCAAGAACAATTATAAAGAAAGATGCAGTAATTAAAAACTTATTAAATTTTGTTATTTTTAAATCAAAGAAAATAAATACGCTCATTAATAAAATGAGGTTTGAATCTGTTGTTACAAAACTAAATGAATCATTGAGATAATTAATCTTATGAATCAATGCCTGCGTATAGCTAAGCATCATTCCATATCCAGGAATAATATTATTTTCTAATGAATAAAATAAATTATTATTAAAAATCATTTCAGATAATGGTAGCCATTGTACCTCTACGTCTGTATTTTTAATTTTATATTCAGATAAATCAGAGAGCATTTCGAAGTATCTATTATTAAAAATAATCAGAACAATATAGCTTAGAAGCACTAAAAGGATATCAGTAAACGGAACCTTTTTAATTCGGAATAAAATAATCCATAAAATTCCAACAATCATAAAAATAATATTAAATTTAACCATCTTAGTTATCGGAAGAAAAATACTTTCAAATAGAAAAAAGCTTAGTAGGAAATAACTGATTGATAGTGACAATGACTCAAGCTTTAAAGATTTGTTAATTAACCTTCCTAAAAGAAATAAAAAAATAAATGAAAGAGTCATGGAAATGTATCTTATAGATTGCTGCTCTGAATATATGGTAAAGTAAATTCCACGATTTAAAATCTTCACCAAAACACTTAGAAATGAAACTGTAAAAAATATTACAGGAAGATAATTAAATAAATTCCATATACTGATTTTGTACTTTTTAAATTCTTTAAAGTTGTAATAATAAACTGCAGAGAAAATAAGTCCTGAAAGGGTTATGAAGAAAACATTTTTAGAATCAGTTTCATCAGTTTCATCAGTTTCACCAGTTTCATCAGCTAAAAGATTTATCCAACCACCTTTAACATAGTGCTGACACTCTTCGTAAGAATTTACAATAGCTAAATTTCCTTCAGCATCAGTCAGTGTAATGGATATAAATTCTGGATCTATTTGAAAAATATAATTTGGATTATTAGCAATGTCTTCTTGCACAAACCCTTCAGGCATACTGCCACAATTAAAAGAGATAGTTTGCACTTCCCCTGAACCGCATCCCATAAATAATAAAAATAATAAAATATATAATTTTTTAATATTCATACAAAAAAGATTATCTCTATTTCAAGACTAGTCATATTGATAATCATAAAGCTCGTTATATTAATTTAATCAGTTTTTGAAAAAACGTTACTCTAAATTAACTACATCCCAAAGAATTTCCACAATTGAGGCATTTATAACAAGACCCATTTCTTATTGTGATATGTCCACACTCATTACAAGCTGGAGCATCTCCCATCATGTCACC
>CEOP01248391.1_pt1 | contig 32814 bp, 29 predicted proteins | sample 361301 | NCBI WGS metagenome assembly CEOP01 (sample SAMEA2619548, study PRJEB7988) | marine metagenome | biome: marine biome (ENVO:00000447); feature: deep chlorophyll maximum layer (ENVO:xxxxxxxx); material: "saline water (ENVO:00002010), including plankton (ENVO:xxxxxxxx)" | depth 55 m
AAGCTTCCATTAAAAAAATGATACTTAGTCCATGTTAGTGGGTAATTATCGAATATTTTTAATCTATCAAAATAATTGGCTTGAAAAATTTCTAATGAAATTCCTGAAAAATAATTTTGATGCCCTTCTAATATAATACTTTGTCCGTTTACAGTATTAAGAAATATGTATATGAAAATTGACAGTATTGATAAAAATACACCAAAAAGTAATACTAATTCGCTTTTAAAAACAGTATTTAAAACATCTTTCCAATGCATTTGAAACATAATTTTTTTTAAAAATAGAACAAATGACATTAAAAATACAAATAATATTATATATTTAGCAATTATTGAATAATAAGATATCGAAATAGATATCAGCATTGCTGTTAAAGATAATCCAATGGTGACTGAAGTAAAAAATTTCTGTTTTTTAACAAAAAAAGCTCCAAAAAAATAAAGCATCAATGTTAGTATCACGCATAACATTATTTGCGGTACTAAAACTGTTGTGGATGTATTAAAAAATGGAATTAACATTTATTGTAAATAATAATTTATTTAACTTAAATTAAGTTTAATTTTAAATTTTATCATAAATAGCTTATCTATCATTCCTTTAAGCCGTTCAACTTTGAATATATAATTCATTTAAACAAGAACTAATAAAAGCATGCCTATAAGGAAAATACTTAAATTTTTGATAGCTGGAACCTTTAATGGGTTACTAAATATTTTAATTGTATATTTGTTAATCAATCAAAGTATTGCGCCCTTCTTTTCATCCGGAGCTGGCTTTTTGTCAGGAGCAATATCGGGATATTTTTTAAATTTTTTTTGGACTTTTCAAAATAAAAATAATATTGGCACCAAATTAATAAAGTATATTTCTTTGCAAATTTTTACATTACTTGTTGGAATATCGATCTTTAGTTTTTTCTTTTATATATTTGAACAAAATGCTGTAACGGCTCAACTAATAGCTATATTTTTTACAGCTATGATAAACTTTTATGTAAGTAATAATTTTATTTTTTATAAAAAATGAGAAAACTAGAGCTTGTTAAGAATGGTCATTTGGTTCTTAAAGATTGTAAAAAGCCTTCATTCAAAAAAGGGCATTCTCTAATCAGGTTAGGTTGTGTAGGTGCTTGTTCTTCAGATATCGCTAGAGGCTTTGACAGTGGAGCTTATTTTTACCCACTAGTAATGGGCCATGAGGCGATGGGATATGTTGAAAAGACTGATGCGCCTCAATTAAAAATTAACGATAAGGTGGTCATATTTCCATTACTACCATGTTTTAAATGCAGTAGTTGTAAATCTAAAAGCTATCAAACTTGCGATGACTATAGTTATTATGGCTCAAGGAGAGATGGCGCATATCAAGAATATCTTTTGGTAAAAAACTGGAATTTGATAAAACTACCAAAAAAAATTAAAGATGAGGATGCAGCCTTGGTAGAACCAACTGCAGTTATGGTTCATGTTAAAAATTTGATCAAAAAAATTTATAAAAATGAAAAGCAATTTAAAAATTCAAAAGGCGCCATTATAGGTGGCGGTTTTCTTTCGCTTGTTTTATCTGAAATTTTAACTAATGTTGGAGCTTTTCCTCCCGATGTTTTTGATCGCAACGATTACAAAATTAAATTTGGTGAAATGCATGGTATCAACATTATTAAAAGTGTGGCTATCGAAGATTCTATAAATCATTCTAAATATGATTGGGTTGTTGAAGCCTCTGGTGCTCCGATATCTTTTAAGAATTCAATTGATTTAGTAAAACCTCATGGCCATATTTTATGGATGAGCAACGTATCAGGAGATGTGAATATCCCAGCAAAATCAATATCAATGATTTTAAGAAAAGAAGTAACTATTCTTGGTTCATGGAATTCAAGCTACCTACCCAAAGGAATGAGCGATTGGAAAGAAACACTTTCACTCATGAAATCCGGTATATCTCCTTCAAAATTTGTAACAGATTTTGTTTCTTTAGAAGAGTTGTCGATAGTTTTAAAGAAATTCTCAATGCATAAAAGAAGAAAAAAAGATTTTCACTCCGTTAAAGCGATGCTCAAATTTTAAATTCTTCATGAGAAAGATTATTGTTCATAGAGTAAATTCCTGTAAAGAATTGGATTCAATCAATACATCTTATGGAGTTGAGGTAGACATCAGAACATATAAAAATAAACTTGTTTGCTCACATGATCCACTAATTAAAGGAGAATCCTTTAAAAATTGGCTTAAATCATATAATCATTCTTTCATAATAGCCAATATTAAGGAAGAAGGTATTGAGGAAGAAGTGATCCAATTAATTGAAAGTAAAAATATTTCAAATTATTTTTTATTAGATGTTTCTTTTCCATTTTTACATAAATTAACGAAAAAAAATCAACATACAAATAACTTTATTTACAGAATATCTGATTATGAAAAATTATGTCCTGATTTCGTTATAAATAATAGTATTAAGTGGATATGGATTGATGCATTTATCAGTTTTCCTGAAGAAGATTTAAATAAAGTATATGAATTGCAAAAGAATCATGAAATAAAAATATGTATGGTATCACCTGAACTCCACTTAGATAGAAATGAAGAAATTAATAATGCTTTATTAACTAAAATTAAGTTTCTAGATGTAAAATATGATCTAGTATGTACCAAAAATCCAAAGCTATGGGAATAAAAAGTAACAAAACATTTGATATTCTTTTAACTTGCACTTTCTGTATATTCTTACTTTTTTTTCAATTAAATTTTTTAAGCTATGATTTAGGTGTACTAACCTCATATATCAATAACTTCAATGCTTTGAATGAGTTAGCATTTTGGAGTCAGTTTTATAATCCGCTTTTTAGTGAAACCTCTCTTAATAACCCTATCAAATACAATATCATTGCAAATATTATCTATTTATTATCTTTTGTTTTATCAAGCTCGATCGTATTTACGATCCTTCCAGTGATATTTTGCACATTATCATTTTATATTTCTATAAAAATATATAAGCTTTATTCAATAAATATATACTGGGCTGGGTTGCTTTCTTTTCTTGGTATAACCGGCATATCATCATTACCTATTGCATCTTCTTTAATTTCACTTTTGGGCATGGATTTAAGTTATATTGATAACTCAAATCACTATTTTGATTTGCTAACTTCATTTTCATCTTCTTTTGTTTTGCTTAGTTTTTTAACACTAATGTACCTAACTTTAAGCGAACAGCTTGTTGCATCAAAACTTAAATCATATTTACCTACTTTATGGTGTTTTACAGTATTTATTCATCCATCTATTTTTATTTTTGGTTTTGCTTTTATCTTAGTAATAAATTTAATAAAAGAATATAGAGCATCAACGAATTTAGATCGCAGGCTAAATATTTATGGGTTTTTTAAAATTAATATTCTTCCTTTGGTTATAGCTATTCCATATTTCATAATGAATATTAATTTCTTTAATTTAGACATTGTAGAAATCTCAAGCGACTTCAGCTACATAAATTTTTTTAAGGGTATATCTTTATATTTCATTTTGCCTTTTACTTTGATGGCGATATCCTCATCAAGTTTTAAAGTAGATCCATTTGAGATAATTGTTAAATTTTGGCCAATTTTTCTATTAGCTTCTTTGGAACTACTATTGAGAGTAGCAAGCATTCCTGGAGTCCTTTCAATTGATACTTCAACGATTTTGGACAGGGTGTCTATATATTTTCTTCATTTCTTTTACTATGTGCCTTTTTTATCAATAATTGGAAAGGACTTTACATATTTACCAGAACTTCAAAAAAATAACATCTCGGTAGCTCAAAGACTGCGTAGCTTCTTTATGTTCTTTTATAAACATTTATCGATACCCTTTTCAATAATATTTATTAGCGTGGTTTCATATAATTCTTTGAGTTCATTCAGGAATGATGTATATACTCAAATTGATGAACATGCTTCAAAAATATACACATCAGTGAATGAAATTAATGATTCATCAAAAAATATCATATTTAATACAATCGATGATAATTTAATATATTCTTATATATCAAATACTGTATTACCTTTCAATACATTCTATTCTTCATTAGAAGATGTTAGTAAGTTAAAAAATAAAAAATTTATTTCAAACATTGTTTTTTCAAATACTTCAAACGCCAAGCAAAATAAAATATCTGAATTAAATATTCACTCAGGATTTAATAAAAGTGTTTATTACTCTGATGAAAGACAAGTAAAATTATTAAGTTGGCTAAATATGACTTATCATGATGGAGCAAATAATAAAAAAAATATTCCTAATGTTACGAGTATAGGTTTTTTTAATGAAAATTATTTAATATCAAATAAGGCTCTTAAAAGCATTGAGGATCTTGAATACATTAATAAGAAAAAGATTGATGGGTTTATAGTCTATAGCAAATGATTACTACAAAACTAAATTTAAATAACAAAATAACTATTGAAGAGGTTGATCTTCCAGAAATATCTGAATTTCAAGTGTTAATTAAAGTTTTATCATGTGCAATATGTGGATCTGATCTAAAAATTACAAAATTTGGCAATAAAAGAATTACAGAACCAAGAACAATTGGTCATGAAATATCAGGTGAAATTGTAAAAATTGGTTCTAATGTGCAAAATTATAAAATAGGAGATCGTGTTTCTGTAGGAGCAGATTTACCATGTTTAGATTGTGAAATGTGTAGCATTGGTGCTGTAAATTTGTGTAAAACTAATTATGCTCTTGGATATCAATTTGATGGTGGGTTGACTCAATATATGATTCTAAATGAACATGTATTACAAGATGGTCCTATAGCAAAATTTTCTAAAGTAACATCAGATATAGCTTGTTTAGCAGAGCCTTTAGCATGTGCAATAAATGGTGTGGATAAAGCTTTTAAATGTTTTACTGTTGGTTCGCCAATAAATTCCTTAATTTTTGGTGGTGGGCCTATGGGTCTGCTCATAGCAGAGTATCTTAAATCAAAAAAAATTGACGACATAACTATAATAGAAATGAATGATACAAGAATAGATTTTATTAAAAAAAATACTGCGTTTAGCGTAGAAAAAAATGTAGCAAGAGATTCAAAATTTGATTTGATTTTTACTGCATGCCCAGCCATTGAAACTCATAAATCTGCTCTAAATGCTGTAAACACATCAGGCGTGATAAACTTTTTTGGAGGCTTGCCTCCTGATGCAGGAAATATTGAACTTAACTCCAATGAAATTCACTATAATGAGACTGTAATAATTGGTACTCATGGGTCAACTCCCGATCAGCATTCAAAAGCGCTAAGCTTACTGGAATCAAATCAAATTAACTTAGATTATTTGATTACTCATAAATTTGATCTGAGTAACATTGAAAAAGCTCTAGATACAGCTAGATCTGGAAAAGGTCAAAAAATAATAGTAAATCCAAATGAATGATAATATTGAAAATAATGTAAAAATATCTGCTTCTTTAATGTGTATTGATTGGTTAAATGCAAAAAATGAAATCGATATTCTTTTTAATGAAAATATAGACTTATTACACGTGGATGTTATAGATGGAAGATATGCACCTGACTATACTATGGGGACAAGCATTATAAACTGCTTTAGAGATTCTTTTCATAGACCTTTTGATTATCATCTTATGGTAGAAGAACCTAGTAGGATTTTTGATACATTTGATATAAGAGAAGGAGATAGATTCTGTATTCATCAAGAATGTTGTAGAAACCTCCACAGAGACCTTATTACACTTAGAAATATTGGTGCAAAAGTTGGAGTTGCTCTTTCACCCGCTACACCAATAAATGTTCTTGATTATATTTTAGAAGATGTTGATTATGTGATCATAATGACTGTTAATCCTGGCTTTAAAGGAGGCAGTCTTGTGCCACAGGCAATACAAAAAATTAAAGATTTAAAAGATGTTATCAAGGAAAGAGGTTTGAATGTTGAAGTAAGTGCTGATGGAAATGTTAGCCTTGCAAATATTCCTTCAATGGTTGCAAATGGTGCAGATATTCTGGTTTCAGGTTCATCAGGTATGTTTATAAAAAATGAAAAGTTAGAAAGTTCTATTAAATATTTTAGAGATGCAATAAGTGAGGGATTAAATGCAAGACCATAAATTTGAATTAAGTGTAAATACTGGCTTTTTAGTAAATAGGTATACCAATCCTGATGAATGGGTTTCGCTTGTTTCCAACCATATAGGTATAAAAAATATTCAATTTACAGCAGACTTAATTAATCCGTCACTTCCAAGCGAATTAATTGATAAGAAGATTAAAGAAACAAATGATGAAATGAATGCTCATGGTGTTAAAGTTTCTAGTTCATTTACTGGAGCCTTTACGAGATTAAATAATCTTACGCATCCAGATGAAGATTTTAGAAAATATTATGAGAACTGGTTCAAGGTATTTGCAGACATAACTGTTGGATTAGGCTCTAAAAATATGGGGAGTCATTTTGCAATATTAACCCAAAATGATCTAGATAATGATGATAGAAAAGCCTACCTACGAGAGCAAGCAATAAAGTCTTGGCATAAAATTGGTGCTTATGCTCTAGATATTGGTATCGAAGAAATATACTGGGAGCCAATGTCAATATCAAGAGAGTTTGGAGAAACTATAGATGAAGCAATTATGTTAAATGATGAATTGAATAACAATTCACCAATACCCTTTTCGATGTGTTTAGATGTTGATCATGGTGATCTAGAAAGTACAAATCCACAAGACATAGATCCATATATATGGATTGAAAAATGTAATAGTGGCTTTAATATGCTTCATTTAAAACAAAGTTCATCTAATAAAGGTGGGCACTGGCCATTTACCGAAGAAAATAATAAAGACGGTAAGGTTGTTCCAGAAAAAGTAATTGAGTCAATTAAAAAAAGTCATCCTAGAGATGTTCAGATGGTACTTGAATTATCTTTTAAAGAGCGCCAACCATCCGATAGGCTTGCAGCTGAACATGTAAAAGAGTCTGTGGCTTATTGGAAAAAATATATTTAAATTAAATTGAATATTGTAATTCCAATGGCTGGGCATTCACGCCGTTTTAAAGAGGCTGGTCATTCAGAACCAAAATTTATGCTTAAATGCGGTAATAAGCTAATGATTGAACATGTTTTTGAAATGTTCTCAGAAAATGATGAATATCATTTAGTTCTAAATTCATCATTAGAAAATGATGAGAGTATAAAGAAAATTTTAAAAAAATTAGCTCCGAGAGTAAATATTTATTATATATCTCCTCATGAAAATGGGCCTACAAATTCTATCTTAGATGCAAATATTAATCTTGATAAATCTTCACCTATTATTGTTTCATATTGTGACTTTACTGTTGATTGGGATTATGAGCTTTTTAAAAGAGAAGTAATTCCCTATGATTGTTGCGCTCCCTATTTCATTGGTTTTCAAGCTGCTTCTCTTGGCAATACAAAATATGCTTATATGAAAGAAAAGGATAATTTGATGCTGGAGTTAAGAGAGAAGGAATCTTTTACAAGTGACAGACTTAATGAACCAGCTTCAGCAGGTATATATTATTTTAGATCGTATGAACTTTTTGAAAGCCTTGCTAATGATGTGCTTTCTAATGGACAAATTCTTCCTAATGGAGAAAGTTATGTTAGTTTGTTAATGAATTCTGCTATTAAAAATCATAAAAATGTTTTGCTATTTAAAGTCAATAAGTTTATATGTCTTGGTACTCCAGAAGATTATGATCAGTTTAATTACTGGTATGAATATTTTTCAAATGATTATAAACAAGATGAAGATATATTTTCAGATTTTTCAATGATTCCTATGGCTGGTGAGGGTTCACGTTTTAAAAAAATTGGATATAGAACCATGAAACCAATAATACAGATTGGTGAAGAATCACTTATTGAAAAGTGCATCACTTCACTTCCTAAAGCAAATAATGAAGTATTTCTTTTGAGGAGTGAAGGTTATAAAAACAAAAGTATTGTTGATAAAATATCTAGTACAAATCAACATTCTAATAAAATATTTATTTCAGTTGATGAGGCTACTGAGGGTCAAGCATGTACATGCTTACTAGCTAAAGATCAAATTGACAGTAATTCTTCTTTAATGATAAGCAGCTGCGATTATGAGATTAATTATGAAACCAATAAACTAAAAAAATTAATTAAAGATCATAATCCAGATGTAATAATTTTTACATTTAAGTTAAAGTCTCAGCCGGTTGGCGCATACGAAAATTTTGGTTATTGCATAGAACAGGATGGATTGGTTGAGAAAATAATTGAAAAAGACTGTATATCAGAACAACCAATGAATGATCATATGATCACAGGCACCTTTTGGTATAAAAAATCTAAAGACTTTGTTGAATCAGCTGAATACCAAATTAAAAATAATATTAGAATTAATAATGAGTTCTATGTGGGTACAAGTATTAATTATCTTATAGAAAAAGGAATGAAGGTGCATATCTTTGAAGTTAGTAAGTGGATTTCTTTTGGAGACCCAATTGAGTTAGAGTTATATTATTTTTGGGAAGACTTTTTTAATGAAGATTCTTTGCTTTAACTCTTTTTGATAGATCGTAAGAAAATTTTACTGTTCTGCTTACCAAAGATATTCTCGAGCGAATTCCAGTGTTCCATGAAGACTTGCCAGAAAATCTGTCAGGAAAAATTACCTTCAATCTTTTGATCTTAAGATTACTTTTTTTTGCATAAAAGTATACGAATAAATCTAACGAAAAATCATTTGGAGGATTCACCCAATTATTAAAAAAACTTTTATGAAAAATAGTCGGTTGAGCATTTATTTCCCATAAGAATGTTTTTAATAAAATGGTTTCAAATATAGCCATACCGATTGTAAATATATTGTCGCCAAAGCTTCGACCCCTTCTAGATCCTTTTACAAAAGTATTTTCATCATTTATTAATTCAAAACCTCTGACTACATCTTTTGGATCTGTCTGAAGATCAGCATGAGTCCATCCAATATAGTCTCCTGTTGCATGTTTTAATCCTTGAAGAATCCCATTTCCATATCCAATATTTTTATTAATTCTAATTGATTTTAGAAAATCATTTGATTCTAAAGAGGAAAAGATTTCTTCAGACCCATCATTTGAACCGTTATCTACAAGAATCACCTCTATTGATTTAGTGCACAAATTTTCTAAACAAGTATTTATTAGTTTCTCCAGATTTCCTTTTTCGTTAAAACAAGGTATTACGATAGATCTTTTTAAACTTCTATCCATAGTAATTTCTATACCAATCAACGAATTCTCTAATACCATCCTCTATTTGAGTTTTTGGCTTAAATTTATATTGATTTTCCATTTTTTCCATATTTGCATATGTCTTTTCAACATCACCAGGCTGCATTGGTAAATATTCAATGATGGCTTTTTTATTAGTTGCTTTTTCAATAGATTCAATAAATCTGCTCAAATAAATTGGTTTACTATTACCCAAGTTAAGAATTCTATAGGGAGCAGAAGAAGTGCTTGCCATTGGAGATTCACGATTCCATGCTTTGTCTGGAAGAGATGGGCTTTCAATTACTTTATAAATTCCTTCGATAATATCATCAATATACGTAAAATCACGCATCATATTTCCATTATTAAAAACCTTAATTGGTTTATTCTCCAGTATAGCTTTTGTAAAAGAAAAATAAGCCATATCTGGTCTTCCCCAAGGACCATAGACAGTAAAAAATCTTAAACCTGTAGAAGGAATATTGAATAAATGAGAGTAAGTGTGAGCCATTAGCTCATTTGATTTTTTTGTTGCTGCATAAAGAGATATTGGATGATTAACTTCATTATCCTCTGAAAATGGTATTACGCTATTCATCCCATACACTGAACTGCTTGAAGCATATATAAAATTTTCAATATGGTATGTTCTGCAGGCTTCCAATAGATTAATAAATCCGGTTACATTAGATTCAATATATTTTTCAGGGTTACTTATAGAATATCTTACTCCTGCCTGAGCTGCTAAATTTATAACGACATCAAAATTATTCTTTTTAAATAAATCATCTATTAACTGTTTGTCTTGTAAATCTATTTTATAAAAAACGAAATTTTTATTTTTAATATTTGATAATCTAGATTTTTTTAGATTAACATCATAATAACTGTTGATGTTATCAAGGCCAACAACGATATGTTTTTTATTTAATAAAAACTGAGTGAGATGATAACCAATAAAGCCAGCTGAACCAGTTACTAAAATTTTCATCAAGAATTCTCTGTTTTGATTTGAATTATATCACTCAAGATGTCGGTAGATATCATAATGAATCTAAAGTTAATAAAACCTCGTTTATTACAATCTCCTCATCAAAACTATTCTCAACAATCTTTCTGGCATTTTTACTCATTTTCAATCGAACTTCTTCAGGAATATTCATTATTTGTTTCATTGATTTTTCAAGAGAAACGACGTCATTTGGTTTACACAAAAACCCATTTACATTATCTTTAATAACGTTTCTGCAGCCTGGTACATCTGTTGCAATAGATAGCAGCCCCATTGCACCAGCCTCAAGTAAAGATCTTGGCATTCCCTCTCTATATGAAGGCAAAATAACACAATCAGCCTTTTTCATAACTTTCTCTACTTTATTTGTAGGCTTACACCATTTAATTCCGCGGATTTTTTTCCATTCTTCAATCTCATTATTAGAGATTGAAGATACATTATCGTTATTAATGAATCCACATATTAACAAGTTGCATATTATTTGATCATTATTGAGTCTTTTAAAAGCTTCTATTAATTCTCGAATGCCTTTATCTGCTAGAATTCTCCCAACGAATAAAAAAGTATATAAGTTATTTCTTGAATCAATTATGTTTGGATTAAATCTCTTAATGTCAACTCCAGAGCCGGGCAATATAAATAATTTATTTTTTGAAACCAATTTATTATTTATAAGTAATTGAAAGTCGTCTTCGTTTTGACAATAAACCTTATAAGATAAAGGCTGACTAATCTTATATAGTAAAACAACAACTTTTGAGATGAAGTTTTTACGAATAAACGTTGTTCCAAGTCCTGACACGTTATTGATGGCAGGAGTTCTTGAGAGAAAAGCTGCCAAGGTTCCATAAATATTATTTTTAATAGTAAAGTGAAAAGCTGCAAAAGGTTTTAGTTTTAAATAGAAAAATAATAGCTTTAAAAAAGTCTTGATATCTCTAAAAGGATTGGTTCCTTTATTTTGCATCTCTAAATCATAATATTCACAGCCCAAACTCTTAAGCTCATGTGAATATTCATCCAATGGGGAAATACAAACAACTCTATAGCCTTTTTTAATTAATCTTTTGATTGTGGATTGACGAAAATTATAAAGATACCATGATGTATTAGCTGATAAGGTAACAATTTTTGAGTAGTCATCCATTAAAAATTACACTCTTATATGGAACCCAATAGTGAGCATGAGTTGCAAAATTTAACCAAACAAACTGCACGAGTGCATAATAAGCAATAGTCAAAATCATAATCCACCTATGTATGGCATTTTTATGACCAAATATGTCTGGTAAATAAGAAAAAACGACCATTTGCAAAGGAATCATATATAAAGCAACTCTGTCTATAGCAGCTGAGGCAGGAGTAACAAAAAAAAGTATCATTAAACTTATTGAAATTATGGAAAACCATTTCCAAAGTCTTTTATCTGCCTCAGGAATAGAAAATCTTTTGTGGAATAAAAGAAAAAGTAAAGATGGAACAATATTCATTGCAAGTCTAACAAAAGCACCGTCTGATTGACTTGCTGCATCTTCAAAATTTGTGTAGTTGCCATATATTATTGAAATTGTATCGGCAAGAAATACAAGAAAAAAACTAACTGCTAATATCCCGATCCAAATAAAACTAAATATTCTATTTCTTGAAGATGCCAGTATTGCAATTGGAAGAAGAAGAATTGCAGACTTATGCATTGTTGCTGCTAAGAAAATATAAAAAATAAAGCTTATTCTCTTGCCTCTTCCAAGATAAACAAGACTAATCATAGCTAAACCAATAGCTACGGCTTGTCTTGAGTAGCCCATGGAAACAACTATTACTAAGTAAGGAACTGAAATAGCTAAAGCAAGTAATGGTCTTGGTAGATTTCTACAAAATAAAGCGAGACCATAAGAAAAAACTGAAGCACATATCAAATTCACTCCATATATTCCTAGACCCATTGAAGCTGAAATATAGTTTATTAACTGATACCCAGGATCTTGCGACAGAGATATGTCGGAAAGGCTTTTTATGCTATCAGATCCTGAAAATATTCTTATATAATTTTCCCAATCTCCACCTACTTCGAATCTTAGTCCAATCAAAATAATAGAAGCAAAAATAAATATCCACCATAAAGGCTTAAAATTTAAATATTGATAATTTGTATGCTTATTTGGCATTCTTGCAACTCCTGCTAAAGCAAGCACTGCAGGAAATATAAAATAAAGCCAATAAATAATCATATTTTATAAGTTTGATTCAAGCCAAGATTGAAACATTAATATACTCCATATGCGAGATGTATAATCATATTCGCCTGACTTATGAAGCGCCCAAATACTTTTTACATTCTCAGGTTTTAAAAAGCCTTGGCTTTTGATTTTATCATCATCTAATAAGTCCTCAGCCCACTCCCTCAAAGGTCCTCTTAACCAATCACCAATAGGTATACTAAATCCTGTTTTTGGTCTTTCAACCATTTCGTTAGGAACGTATTTATTTAGAATTTCTCTCAGAGCCCATTTACCTTTATTATTTCTTATCTTTAATTCGATTGGCATTCCTAAAGCAAATTCAACAACTCGATGATCTAAAAAAGGTGCCCTTGTTTCTAAACTACTTGCCATAGATGCCCTATCAACTTTACATAAAATATCATCAGGTAAATAAGATAATATATCTTTATACATCATATTGAGACTATCATTTTGATAAGCTTTAAAATTTGTTTTCTCTGAAATAAGATCCTGCATCGTATCTACATCGTCAATTACAATACCATTTGGAGCATCCCATTCTGATATAAGACTTAAATATAAATCATCAATATTCCTTGAAGATTTAAGTCCTTTTGATACCTTACTGAACTTATTTGCAATCTTTGTAATATTTTTTTTGGAATATTTAGATATATTTTTTTCAAGATGATTCAATGCATATGATGGCACTAAATCCATTGAATTGCCTATTATATTTCTTACAAAAAATGGCATCCATGAAAATTTTTGCCAAATTCTTGGCCCCCAAAAATATCTATTATATCCTCCAAATAATTCATCTCCAGCATCTCCAGACAATGCAACTTTTACTTTAGATCTTGCAGCAGCACAAACTAAAAAAGTTGGTATTTGTGATGAGTCAGCAAAGGGTTCATCATAAATATAAGGTAGCCTTGGTATCACATCTCTTGCATCTTTACTTGTAACAAAAAGCTCTGAATGATCAGTACCAAGATATTGAGCAACATTTTTTGCATATGAAGATTCATCAAAGCCGATTTCTTCAAAGCCTACAGTAAATGTTTTTACAGGAGTAGTTGTATTTTTTTGCATTAAAGCAGTAATCAAAGACGAGTCTATGCCGCCACTCAGAAACGCTCCAAGTGGAACATCTGCAATTGACTGACTATTTATAGCTCTATCTAGACGAATCTCTAATTCTTTTAAGTATTCAATATCTTCTTTTATATTATTTGATTCAATTATGTGATCACTTAAATTCCAATATGGACTTATATACTTTTTTATGTTTTTTAAACTGTGAATTTTATCTATGGGTATTGATAAATAATGGCCTGGCTTTAATTTAAATAGATCCTGATAGATCGTTTTCGGAGCTGGTATATATAATAATTTGAAATATGTTTTTAAAGCATCTCTGTCTATTTTATTATTAAAATTTGGATACTCTTTAAGTGCTTTTAGCTCAGATGAAAAAACAAAAGAATTATTTATATGCCCATAATACAAAGGTTTTTCACCAATTCTATCTCTAGCTAGATGAAGAACTTTTAATTCTTTATCAAATAAACATATAGAAAACATACCAACTAATTTTGATAAAGTCTTTTCAAAGCCCCAAATTTCAAAACATCTCAGCAAGGTCTCTGTATCAGAAGAGCCAAGCCATGAATTGGAGAATTTATTTGATCTATTAAGATTATTTATTTCGTTTCTTAGGTCTAGGTGATTATAAATTTCTCCATTAAAAACTACTACAAATCGTTTACATGGAGAAAGCATTGGCTGATGCCCTGCTGAAGATAGATCAATTATTGACAGTCTTCTATGCCCGAAAGCTATATTATTTGAATTATCAATCCATGTGCCACTGTCATCCGGGCCTCTATGAGAAAGCTTTGATGTCATTTTTTTAATTACATCGATTTTATTCTCATTTGATAGGCTTGGGTATGATACAAAACCAGTAATTCCACACATAATAGTTTATTTTATAACACTAATTGGAATAGGTATTTTAACCTAAAATTTTTTTTGAGGTATTGATAAATGCCTCTGAGTATATTTCATAATTTTCCCATTTTTTAATTGCGTTATCTCTCATTAAATTATATGAAATATTATCTTCGATTAAACTTATTACATTAGTAATAGCAGATTTATCATCTGTAATTAATAATGAATTCTTTAAATCTTCACAATAGTTTTTAATTTCCCCTACAGGTGTTACAACTGGAACTAATCCTAGCTGCATTGCTTCAACAACTGACATTGCCATTCCCTCAAGCTTACTTGTTTGAAGATAAAAAGATGCATCTTTAGACAAATTTATAATTGATTCCATATCTTGAGGCCCAAGAAATATTACAGATTTTGAAAGATTTTTACTTTCAACTAAATTTTTTAGATCTGACATTTCACCGCCATCTGGCCCTATAATTTTAAATTTGGCATTTTCATAATGGCTATGTAAAACAGAGAATATTTCAATTGCTCTTTGAACATATTTTTGTTCATGCAATCTTCCCCAGAATACAAAATTTGGTTTTACTAAATTTTCATCTGATGTATGAAATCTTCTAGCAACAAAAGAAATTATATGTGAATTTTTCTTAGAGAAATTTGGTAGTCTTGAATTAAGAGTATCCTTTGAATCAGCCCAAACATGGTCACATAAAAATGACATGAGTTTAGTAAATATCATATCAACAAAATGGTAATGCTTTGGATAATGAAGAAATAAAACAACCTTTGTTTTTGGTCTAATTATTTTATATATTATGCCTGGAATACACGATCTCCAAAGTGAAACTACAAGAAGATCTGGTTTATGTGATAAGAGCTTAGTTAGACACAAAAATAATCTGTAAAAATTTAAATAATTTAAATAATTTTTTTTCTTAGGCTGTGTTTCAAAAATATACAAAAGCTGAAATTCAAAATCATTAGATATTATATCTTTCATAGTATTTGCTGCAGATTCCACTCCACCGATTCCATTATAGGGAATTAGATGTATGATTTTTTTCACTGTAAATTTCAGGAATTAGAATTCTTTTTGATAAGCGGTTGCTCTCATGTCAGTGCATATGCTTTTATATTTATTATAGATTTTATCTTTGTAATTTCTATTATATAAAAGAAAATCGTTTTGTAGAATTTTATTAAATCCGTTCTCTTTCATTATGTTATCGATAAGACTCCATTCTATATGATCATCCGGCCATACATGAATATCTCCTTCATTTGTGTATTTTGGATCAAAAATTCTTCTTATCTTTCCTGCATAGTTTGCAAAAACAAAAAATTTCTTAAAGTCTATCTTAGATACTGAAGATCTAAAGTTTTGATAATCAAGATTATTCTCCCAATATTCTTCATTTTGTTCATGATCTATGTAAATTACTCCTCCAGGACTACATACTCTGCACATTTCCTTAACTGTTGAAATATAATCTGGAATATGATGGAGCACAGAATATGTTGCTATAAAATCTATCGAATTATCATCAATTCCATCAAGATTTTCACCATTTAATTCAAATGTCGATATATCCCTTCCTTTAAACTTATCTTCAACAAGATTTAAGAATCCCTTAGAAACATCCGAGGCAATTACCTTACAGCCCATATCTAGTAAATGATTTGTAAGATTACCTGCACCACAGCCTAAATCTAAGGCTGTAACTTTATCTTTATTTAAATGAGTAAACGAACTTTTTAAATCTTGAACTAATCTAGATTGCTCAATATCATTGTAGATTTCTCCATGAGTTTGTTCATATTTTTTAGCTATCTTATCGTGCAACTTAATGTTTTTTTTAATATCCACATGTACTCCAATTCGATTAGGATGACATTAATGAGATGTATTCTTCTATTACAAATTCAGGTAAAAACTTTTTAGCTGTATTTGATTGAAATGAACCATCACACTTTTTTCCAATGCTTTCAATTATTGCATTCTTCAACAATAGTTTATCACCACAAGGGACAATCATGCCATTTACGCCATCCTGAATTATGTCATGAACACCAAGACTGCAATCAGTTGAAATTACATATAAACCTGAGTAAAGCGCCTCTATTAGAACAGTTGGAAGACCCTCTCTGTCAGAAGTTAATATCAAAATATCATAATTGCCAATCTTCGAATAAACATCTTCAAGATATCCTTCAAAAATAATTAAGTCATCAAGTCTTTTTTCTTTTGTTAATTTTTTAAGACTATTCATTTGAGGACCATCACCAATAAAGGTCAATGATAGGCCTAAATTTTTATCAATTAAATCTATTGAATTTATCATTAACTCAGGATTTTTTGGATCATCTAATCTTCCACACCAGAGTAGCTTTGTTTTTTGTTTGCTTTCAGAGAAGGAAATAGTTTTTGGTGGATAAACAGGATTATGTATTAAGCTAAGTTTTCTTTTTAGGCAAACTGAATGTTTTTTAACATCATTTAATACACCAGTTGATACACAGATTACTTTTGATGATAGTTGATAAAATAAACTTGAAGTAATAAAGAATAGGTATGTTGGAATAAATATTGCTTTGCTTGGTGTGGTGTGCTCAACACAAAATAGATACATTGAAGGTTTAAAGATTCTAACTAGACATGATATTAGACTTAATTTCCAAAAAGTGGAAATCAATGCTTTTGGAGATTCTTTTAAAATGTATCTTAATAATTTTATTGGTAATTTGAATGTTTTATCACATTCTAAATTTATCAAATTAAAATCATTTTCTGCTGTCTCAATTAGTTCACCAGTTTTTTTTAAAACCAAGATATCTACTAGGTATCCTTTTTCTTTAAATGCTTTTGCTAAATTAAGGCTTACCCGTTCAGCTCCGCCAAAACGTAACCCACTTAAAAGAATTGCTACTTTGGTCATCCAACTTTTAAAAATGATTTAACTTCATCTAGTTTTTCATTTGGGATAAAAAACCAATCCTTAAATTTCTCATGAGCCTTTATGTTTTTATATTCAATCAAACCAGAATCAGTTATTAAAAACTTCTTATAATTATTACTTGATAAAATATTATCATAATCGCTTACTTCTAAATTTGTATTTAGAACCTCGCATAGAAAAAATGGTTTATTATTTTTTAAAACATCAAGAGCATTTTTAAAAATATCACCCTCAAAACCTTCAACATCTATCTTAATACAGGCTTGGCCAGTTATATTATTTTCCAAAAATATTTCATCAAGTGTTTTAATTTCTACATTTACTGAGACAACATTTTTAAAATTTTCATCTAATTTAATGCTTGTTGGCATCTCACTTGTTATTTTTTCAAAAGGTGCCTTGTATAGAGACTTTTTACCAATGCCAATTAAGTTTGGAGTAATTTGTGCAGAGAGATTATTAATGAAGATATTATCGACGAGAATATGAAAAGCTTCAGGAAGAATATCATATGCAAAAACTTTTACATTTTTATTTGCCAAACCTGATGCAAGAGAAAAAATTCCAGAATTGGATCCTATGTCTAATACAAAATCAGATATCTTTGTTAATTTAACAAAGTATTCAAGAGCAATTCTATCCTCTTCAGGAAAAATAATCCCTTCCGTCCAATATAATTTCTTAGCAATACTACATCTTTCTGGACTAGATAAAATTACGGTGCCAAAACTGAAATTTGCATTGATTAATTTTCCTGGTTTTATGGGTAACCTCATGTACCATTTAAAAGGTAAAAAATTAGAAAATAAATATTTAATTAATTCGCACAGATACGCATATCCCCAGATGTAAGGTATTATTTTCTTAAAGAAAGTTTTTATGGAAAAGGTATGTTGCATTTTTATGCATAATTATATCAATAATAATTAAGTGAGGAAGTATTTAAGAATAATCTATTAAAGCATCATAGGATTTTTTTTCGTGATCATTTAGTACTTTTGGATGCATCATGTCAATAATATGAAGTCTGGCATTTTTTCCTAATATATCTGACTTTAACCTATCTTTAATAAGATCCTCGGCAGCATCAGCCATAGCGTGCCACTTTTCATGCTTCACAAGATAGCCTGTTTTATCATTAATAATAACTTCTCTTTGCCAATCATAATCGTAGCCAACTAATGGAACTCCAGAAAGAGCAGCTTCTGTTAAGCCTCTGCCCATATGAGGTGATAAAATTAAGGAAGCATGAGGAAGAATGCTTGCTATCCACTCTTGTTTACAATTTCCAGCGAATTTAATTCTATCAAATACTCCCTTTGATTTAGCTAGGTCTTCAAATTCCTTTCGAAGACTGCCATCACCAATAATTAAACCAAATATATCTATTTTTCTCTTCCTTAACTCCTCAATGGTAAAAATAACATGCTCTACATATTTCATAGGCTCTAATCTGGCAATAGTACATAAAAAAATTTGATTTTCTAATCCAAGCCTTTTTAAATCTTCGGATACATCCAATCTATCAAATGGCTCTTTCCAATGCATTGGATCTAATAAGTTTCCATAACGAAAAGTTGTACATTTTTCTTTTGGAGCGCCATTCTCTATACCATAGTTCATGTTATCAAGATTTGCACCAGCAATAAGATCACATCTTTTAAAAACATATTTCTCAATCTTTTTTTCTATCCATCTAAATCTAAATAATTTAGGCATTACGGCTTTACCGGTTTTTTTAGCAATCTCGTCGTATCTAAAACATACTCTTATTACAAGTGGTATTTTTAAAAAAAATTTTAAGATTAAGCCCATAATGCCTAAATAATACGGGTCTCCTATCTTTATAACTGAAATTCCCTCTCTCTTTGATATTATTATTAATTTATAAATAAGTACCGTTTGAGCCAAAATTAAATTTAAAGGTGGTATCCAGCCAAGCCATCTTGATATTCCTATCTTGCCCTCTACAAATATATGATCTGGAGAAACATCTAATATTTTTGGAAAACCATATTTTTCTGCTGAATTATCAAAAAGCCCAGATAAAGGGTGAACAGAGATTACTTTTGAAAAGTAATTATCTAGGTTTCTTGAGATTAAGGCTGTATTTAATTGTCTTTCTTTTATCATTTGATAAGTAAAAGACATATCAAAAGTAATTAATTTTTTAGCCATAATTCTTTATAGATGATCTTATTTTATATATTAAATTAAACAACTTATATTTTCTCCAAAAATAAAAACTATAAAAAATATCGAAAATATTCTTCTTTCTTTTAGTCAAGATTATATCTTTATAGGATATTATCTTTGTTGAAAACTTGGTTAAGGTATTTCTAAATGATTCTAAGTCATCAATAGTCATCTCATTTGGATGTAAACATACTGTCCATAGGCCATGTTTCTTTAATTTAAAACTCCATAATTGTTGAGGAATCCAATAAAATGAATCTTCAAAATATTGATTTAAAGCTATCCCATCGCTCACGACTCTTATAGACGTCTCATTAAAAATAGCTTGCAAAGTGATTTTATCAAAACAATGTGAGGGAGCTATCCAAATTTCAGGATTGACATTAAGGTCTCTAAAAATTTTATATCCCTGTCTTATTTTTTTTGCTTGCTTATCATAACTGAGTCCAGCAAACTCACTTCTCTTATAAAAAGGTAAAATTAAGTCAGCATCAGTAAAGTGCATATCGTGCTCGTAACCATGCATTGCGATTGACCAGCCTTTAGATTGCCATGAAATAACTTTTTCCCAAAATAAAGGATCAGATTCTTTGCAATTTAAATAATCATCAACATTTTTTGGAACAACTGCAACGATTGGTTTAATTGAAAATTCATCAAGAATTTTTTCTAAATATTCCCATTTATCATGGTCCATTGTTGGACAGGCATCATCCATTCTTATGAGATATTTTGCAGTCATTTTAATATTACCTAAAATGTCTTGTATATCGTTATATTAGACATCTGTGCATCCATATATTCTAGCTCATGTTCATTAAAAGCCAAGGGATACGTAATGCCTCCGCTTTTTTTGGCATTTTGTATCAAAGTTGAATAAGTACCAGAAAAATATCTATATTTCATTAAATATTTATCTTTTTTATAATCAATCTTACCAATTTTTAAATCATTTATAGGTTTAATTAAATGACTTGATGATGGATGAATAGAAAAATAATATTTTCTTGCTTTAATATGGTTTACAGTTTTCTGTACCCAGGAAATAATTTCTTCTTTTCTGAACGTTGATGGAACTATAATCAAAAGATCATCTTCGATTATAATTGGTTTATTTAAGATCTGTATATCATTATCAATAAAATCTGGCCTGATAAGTTCAACTGGCATATCTAAGTTTTTATTATTTTTAAGTTCATCTTTTGAGTAAAGCAAAGTGGAAGAATTTCTCCATGAAATTTTTACATTAATATCATTTTTAATTGCGAAATAAAATAAGGCTCTATATTCAACAGACCTACACTCTTCTAAAATTACTTCTTTTGGTAGATTGCAGAATCTTAGTTTGGTTGCATGCCAAATAATTTTCTTTTTGAAAAGTTTTCTAAAAGAAAAACATGGCAATATTGCCTTAATAGAATTTATAAAATCATTTTTGCTTGTTTGTGTAATATTTAAGGCTTCATATCCACAAAATGGATTCTGATCAACTCTATCATTGTTCCTAAAATAAACTTCATAAGTGTCTTCATCATTAAGCATGGATGATTTGTAAACCCAACGACTATTATTAATAACAACATAAACATGCCTTATATATTCATAAACAAATAATAAAAACTTAATTACAGGCTTATATCTCTTATCTTCTAAAGTTAGATTCATATAAAACATATCCCAACCAACTATAAAATCATGGTTTGTTCTCATATAAATCTCACGTACTTTTTTTACTGATAGTGGAGGGCCCACTAAGAAATATGAATGATAGCCACCATTCTTAATTATTAAATATATATTTTTAAAAAAAGAGTTCTTTTGCATTTTCAATACTACCATTATGATTAGCAGACATTTAGGCTATTATATATAGGCAGTTATTTCTAGATATCGATCTTTCGTCAATTGTTATTTGAGGATTATTGCTCATTATTAATTTAGTCTCTTGAAACCAGAATGGCATGTAGGACCTTCAAGTAATTTCTTAATATCTTTTCCATTTTCACATTCTTTAATAGTTTTAAATATTGGATCTAAAGCTAAAATATAATCGTCGACCACATTTGGCGTGTGATTGATACAAGTGAATATAGCATTAGAAGCTAAAAAGTTCTTTTTAAGCATTTCCTGTGTTATGAATGTTTTATATTCTAAATCATTATCTGATTTAAATGAGAAGGTGGTAAGCGACGGTATACCAGAAAAAGTTATATCCAAATCATTTGCAAGTGCTAGATCTTTAAGTTTTTCTCTAATAGATTTACCAATGTCAGTAATAATGTCCCATGATTCAATATTTTCCATAACTTCAAGGGTTTTTAAAGCAGCAGTAGGACCAATTCTTTCAGTCCAAAAAGTACTAGATATAAATGATGTTTGTGCTGATTCCATAATTTCTTTTTTACCAACAACAGCAGTAATTCCATAACCATTGCCCATTGTTTTTCCAAACATTGCCATATCTGGTTCAACATCAAACTTCATATGAATGCCACCAAATGTTTCACGAAAACCTGAGGTACACTCATCAAAAACAAGAACAATATTTTTAGCATTTGCTAAGTCTCTTACCTTCTTTAGAAAGTCGTCTTCAGGTTTAGTAGTCCTAATAACCTCCATTTTTATAACACCTATATCATTTGAATCCACAATAGATCTTAATGATTCGAAATCATTGTATAAAAATGGAAATACTGTGCCTTGAAGATTTTTTGGGACGCCATTAGGTATAAGTCCTGGTAAAAGATGACTTTCTAAATTGTCATCTCCAGAAAGATTTGCAGATAGATACCAATCATGCCAACCATGATAGCCACAAACAGCAACGTTATCTTTTCCTGATGCAGCCCTAGCAATTCTAATGGCAATTGCGTTAGCTTCTCCACCCGATCTTGCAAACCTAACCATTTCAGCCCAAGAATGCATATCAACTAGCTTTTCTGCCAATTGAACCTCTTCTGGACAATTAAGTGTAGACATATTTCCATTATTAATATTTTTTAAAACGGCCTCGTCAACTTCTGGATGGCCATAACCTAAGGTATTGGTTCCAATACCCATTATTGTCATATCAGTAAACTTGTTACCGTCAAGATCCCAAACCTCACAACCTTTTGATTTGCTAAAATATGAAGGCCATTTATCGGGAAGGAACATCTCTGATCTTTTCGACAGAAGCATATTTCCACCTGGAATTATATTTTTAGCTCTTTTCCAGAGTTTTTGTCCTTTTCCCATATTTGCACCCTCATTTCTATTTATATTCTTATTTTTTGAAAATATATCAGGATTTTCAGCCTCTAGTTTAACTACCTCTTCCCAGGAAAAATAGATATTTGGTGAAAAATAGTCAAATACTTCTTTTATAACTTCAAAATCTAACATTTCATCGACCGTCCACCTTGATTGAGATAAGTCTTTCGAGTGCTTGATATTAGATTTTTTATAATTTTTAGAATTAATTATATACGGGGTTACATGCTCTTTCTCAGTTGAAAGAGTGTTATTAAGATAAGCGTCTTCTAAAGATTCAAAGCTAAATACTTCAACATCCAAGCCATCTGGAAATGTGCATGGTGATACATTACTTACGTAACTAACATCTTTATCAATGAATTCTTTTATGCATCTGTCAACTAGATTTGCATCTACAAGTGGGCAATCACCTGTAATTCTAACGATGACATCGACTTGATTTTTTTTAGCTGCATTATAATACCTAGACAAAACATCTTGTTCGGAACCTATTTCACATTCTATATTCATAGATTCTAAGTGATTAACAAGAGGTGTATTTTCATCATTCATTGAAGTAGCAGCAATAATTTGATGAACTAATTTTGATTTTGATAGCCTCTTAATTAAAATTTCAATCATCGGCATATCTTGAATTGACTTCATCACCTTACCAGGGAGCCTGGACGAACCCATTCTAGCTTGAACTATTGCAGCAATCTTCATAATGACCATCTTGAGGGATCAATTAAATTTATATCATTACTTACAAGATCCATATTCTTAAATTTATTATCCCTTATATTTATTAATTTAATTATTTCTTGAAGCTGATTTAGATTATCAATGCCGACAATAATTTTGTCTATTCTCTCAAATGAATTTATAAATCCAATGCAAGTTTCAATTGATGTGAAATTGTTATTTATGTTCCAATCATGCCATTGCTTAAGATTAGATTTAAATTTATAGAAGTATTTAGGTATCTTCTCATATGGCATTAATAAAAGTCCTTGAAGAAATATTGATCTAATGTGAACTTTAATGTCTCTTTTGTATAGCTCATCCATCCAACCAGAAGTAACTATTCGATTATCAAAAGGATTTAAGGGAGCTTGAATAACATCAAAATTAAACATATTTAAAATTTTGTTAATTTCATTTGGTGAATATATTGATATGCCTATGTTGTCTACTATTGAGTCCTCTTTTGCTTGATGTAAAAATTTAATCAAGCTTTTGCCATTCTCACCAAATAAATCATCAGAATTATGAATCATAATAGTTGATAATTTATTTATTTTGAGTCTTTGCAATGAGAGGTTAAGACTATCTTTAAACCAGTTCTCAAAATTTTTAATAGGGTTAACAATCTTTGGAAGCTTAGTAATAACATCAAAATCACTTATACCGATTTGACCTAATAACTTTTCACTTTCTCCATATGCGGAGGCCGTATCAATAGTTTTGATATTATTTTTCTCTGCATAATTTATTATTTCTTTTGCCTCTGAGTATTTAATCTTTCCGATTTTATTTGCTACTCCATAATTTAAGCCAAATTGTGCAGTTCCTATTGTTAACTTGGAAATCATTTGAATAATTTATAATTTCTTATCATAAGGTTGATGGTATTTTAAATACAAATGATGGGAAGATATTGGTAGAAAATCCTTCTTTAAATTTAGAAATAGACATTTCTTTATCAGTCGGTTGAGGCATATCATTTTTATATGATCTTCTCCCTAAGTAATACCATTTACATCCAATTTTTTTTAGCTCTTTAATTGCAGCATATTGAACCGTATGTCCTAATGGTTTATGAAATAGGCTCCTATCATAAGCAGCTATTGCATATACACCTTGATCTAAAGTGTGTGTGAAATGAGCTGCCCCAATAAGTTTATTTTTATCATCTCTGAGGCAGATTGAAAAAGCTTCGTTATCAAGAATTGCATTTTTTTGAAAATTCCAAGATTCAGTTGATCTTGTTTTTTTTCCTGAAACATCTTCATGAAGAAGACAAAATTCATTAATATGATCTTCTATCACAGTACTCAAAGATGATTGATTAATTACATCTATCTTCCATAATTTTTCACCAAGACTTACCAAGGGTTTGTAACTTTTTCTAAAATTACTTTTAATCTTTTCAATTGGCTGCTCTAGGTCTATGTATAGCTCATGAAAGCTTGAAAGAGATGCATTAGATGACATACAGATTTGATGCCAATATGATACTGAAGAATTATCAAGCATACTTGATGATGAAATCCAATCTTTTAACCCTATATTATCTGCAATTTGAGATGCTGTAGTAAAACATTTTTTTGTATTATTTTTAAATGTTTTTTTTGGGCATTTTGTAAATAAAGGTTCCATAACAGGATTCCCATGACTTGATAGCATTAAAGGACTCTTTTTCTTACTAACACTTAATGGCCATATGCCTATTGGCTTAGAATCTGAAAGTATTACACATGAAATATCATTACAGATTTCACCCTGATCCTCTAAATATTTAATGTAATAATCTATAGTTGAATTTAAGTATTTAACAGGCCTCAACGGGAGAGAATCTATTACTTCATTCCATAAATTAACATTATCTTTTCTGGAAATAACTTGTAGATTATTTTTATCAAAAAATTCTAAAAAAATATTTTCTTTTTTCATTAACCAAGCAAATTAGTAATGGTTGTTATTACTTTATGAATGTTTTCGTCATCAAGACTTGGATGCAAAGGGATAGATATCGCCTCATCATAATATTTTTCAGATTCAGGAAACATGCCCTTCTCAAATCCAAGATTCATATAATAAGGATGATAGTGAACGGGAATATAGTGGAGATTTACACCAATTCCATTATCTCTTAGTGATTCAAAAATAAATTTATGATTGATATCTTTATTATCAATTTGCAGCCTTATTACGTACAAATGTAGTGATGAGAAATTATTAACATCTCTGTAAGGAAGCTTTAATGGAAGATTTGATAGTTTTGTATCATAAACTGATGCTATCTCATGTCTCTTTTTTATAAAGCTATCAATTCTATCCATTTGACTATAACCTAAAGCAGCTTGAATTTCGGTCATTCTATAATTAAAGCCAATTTCAATCTGTTGATAATACCAAGAACCATGAGGTTTTTGATTCATCATGTTTGGATCTCTTGTAATTCCATGACTTCTCAATAAATTCATTTTATTGAAAAGTTTCTCGGAGTTTGTGCATGCCATTCCACCTTCAGCAGTAGTTATAATTTTTACAGGATGGAAGCTGAATACAACTATATCGCTGTATTTACAATCACCTATGTTTGAACCTTTGTGTTTAGCTCCAATAGCATGAGAAGCATCCTCGATGACTTTAAAATTATATTCTTTTCTTAATCTATCAATACTTTGCATATCGCAAGGTTCTCCAGTCATATGAACAGGAATTACAACTTTTGGTAATTTATTTTCTTTTTTAGCTTTTATTAATTTCTCTTCTAATTTTTCAATACTGATATTTCCAGTCAGAGGATCTATGTCAACGAAATCTATTTTTGCATCACAATATAAAACACAATTTGAGCTTGCTACAAAAGTATTTGGAGATGTCCAAGCTATATCACCACTTTTTAAGTCTAGAGCTTTGCACGCAATATGAAGTGCAGATGTTGCACTATTTACTGCAACTGCGTACTTGGATTTACAATAATTTGAAATCTTTTTTTCAAATTCAGGTACAACCGGTCCTTGAGTAATAAAATCAGACTCTAGAACTTTTAGAACAGCATCAATATCATTTTGATTAATGTTTTGTTTCCCGTATGGAATCATGAATTATATTTTTCCAATTTTATCTTTATTTAATTTTATCCATTCTCCTAGGCTTTCTACTGACATCCAATCCTTGTTGTTATCAGAACAGTAACTGAAATTAGGTTCAACTAATTTACCATCAGAAATCCTTTTTGGGTCATGATTCCATTCATGAATAGCTGGAAGTATTTTATAGTAATCGGCATATTCATATGTGCAAGCTGCATCTTCAGGACTAATCATTTGTTCATGAAGTTTTTCTCCTGGCCTAATGCCTATAATTTCTTGATTAGCTTTATCATTAATAGCTAGAGCAATATCTGTAACTTTCATGGAAGGTATTTTTTTAACATATATTTCACCACCAACCATGTTTTCAAAAGCATGCCATACCAATTTAACGCCTTCCTCCAAAGTAATCATGAACCTTGTCATTCTGTCGTCTGTTATTGGAAGTTTGTTATCTTTTTGTGATAAAAAAAATGGAATTACTGAACCGCGAGATCCCATCACATTGCCGTATCTTACAACTCCAAATTTTGTATTTTGAATACCAGAATATGCATTGCCAGCTATAAATAATTTATCAGAAACAAGTTTTGTAGCTCCGTAAAGATTTGCAGGACTGCTTGCTTTATCTGTTGAAAGAGCTACAACACCCTTCACTTTTTGATCAATTGCAGCGTCAATTAAATTCATTGCTCCAATTACATTTGTTTTTACACATTCAAAAGGATTGTACTCCGCAGTTGGAACAATTTTAGTAGCTGCAGCATGAACTACATAGTCAACACCATTTAAGGCTCTGTGTAATCTATCTTTATCCCTTACATCTCCAATAAAAAATCTCACTCTATCATCATCTTTAAATTGTTTAGCCATTTCCCATTGTTTCATTTCATCTCTTGAGAGAATTATGAGTTTTTTTGGATCATACTTTTTAAGAGTCATCGGTACAAAGGTGTTTCCGAAAGAACCAGTACCGCCAGTAATTAAAATAGTTGAATTTTTTAGCATATATATTATTCCTTTAAGTGATTTTACTTAAATATATCTTTGTAAGTGCCTCTATTATTAATTTTACCATCTTTCAACTCAATAATTTCATTACAATTTTGTAGGGTTGATGTTCTGTGGGCAACAGTTATTATGGTTATATTTGGATTTAGACTCTCAATTGAGTCCATCACTGCCCTTTCAGTATCATTATCAAGAGCGCTGGTAGCTTCATCAAAAACCATAACATCAGCATCCTTGTATAAAGCTCTAGCTATTGCAATTCTTTGCCTTTGCCCTCCAGATATTCTTACACCCCTTTCACCAACAACAGTATCATATTGCTTATCCCATGACTCGATTGTCTCTGATAATTGCGCCATTTTTACGCATAATTTAATTTTTTTTGTATCTATTTCTTCTTTAGGAACACCAAAAGCTATATTTTCAGAGATAGATGAATCAGATAAAAATATAGCTTGGGGTACATGTGCAATTCTAGATTGCCAACTCATAGCGTTTAATTCATCTATTTTTATTCCATCAATACAAAATTCTCCATCTGATGGAAGCAATAAACCCATTAAAATGTCTATGAGTGTGCTTTTTCCACTTCCCGTGGATCCAACAATACCGATTCTAGAGCCTTTTGATATTTTCAGATTTAAATCTTTTATTATTAAATTATCCCTTTCATAGCCAAAACTTAAATTATTTATTGATATATTGTCATCAAATTTTATCGGAATGATATCAGTATTCGTTGCATGCTCTGGTAATGGTTGATCTAGCAAATCAATTGCATCTTTTAATGAAGCCTGGCTACCTCTAATAAGTGACCAACTTGAATAGGCTTGCTGAAGAACTGGAAGTAGTCTTTGCGCTCCTAGAGCAAATGCTCCTAAAACTGGAATTGCAGATTCAATACCCTCAGATCTGTTTGCAAGTGTATATGCTAAGAACGCGATCAAAATCATCCCAAGTGATTCAATAGCATATCTAGGGCTCATGCTAACAATATTAATATTAGCCAAAGCTCTTCTTAAAGGAAGCTCTGCTTTTTTATATAGATTTACATATATGGACTGTGTTCCATTAATAAGAACGTCTCTAATTCCAGCCAATCCTTCTTGCAAAGATTTCATTACAAAGTTTCTTTCAATGCTTATTCTTTGGCTATCTCTTGAAAGGCCGCTCTTAGTAACTAATATTACTAAAACATAAAGTAATCCAAATCCGAAGAATGAATACATAGTAACGAGTGGATCTATAATTATTAATGCAGACAATATACTTGTTAAAATTAAAAATGAGCTGCATATTGTGAATAAAGGAATTAGTGTGGCATCAACAACCACATTTGCCTTACCAGTAATTCCTGCAATAACCTCGCTACTATTTCTTGATACATGAAGAATGTATGGCTGAAACAATGTTCTGCGATAAATACTAATGCCTAATTCAGCTCCTACTGAATGACTTAGTCTAGTTTGATACCATAACAATAAAAGCCTCATGCCTCCTGACAAAAGTGCAGCTATGGAAAATAAAACAGTAAAAACTAGCAATAGCTGACTTGAATCAGTTAATTCAAAATAATCCAATATTGGCTTTGCATAGTATGATTCATAGACAATATCTGGTGATGTCATTGCAGTTAAAAAAGGTATAACAGCTCCAATACTTGCAACCTCAGCAAAAGATGCAATTATCATAATAAAAAGAAGCATTGCAAACTTATACCTTCTTTCGCTACTAATGTGGCCCCATAATCTTTTAATAAGATTGGGTATACTGTATTCCATAATATTTACTACCTATTTAAATTATTTATGTACCATGGAACTATTTCACCTATTCCATCCAAAAGAGAATGGGAAGGTTCATACGAAAGCATATTTTTTGCTTTTGATATGTCAGCCTGAGAGTGTCTCACATCTCCCTCTCTAAAATCATTATATTGAGGTTCAAGAATATAGTCTTTTTGATTTTTTGTTAACTCATCCTTCAAAGAATTAAACAAATCAATTAATGTTGTTCTTTCGCCAAATGCAATGTTATAGACATTGTTTTTATTCTTTCTTTGTGTCAAAGCTGACAAAATATTTGCCTGTACAGCATTCTCAACATAGCAAAAATCTCTACTCGTTTTTCCATCACCGTTGATAAAAATTTGTTCATTAGCTATCATCGAATTCACCCATTTAGGAATAACTGCTGCATAAGCACCATTTGGATCTTGTCTCTTTCCAAAGACGTTGAAATATCTCAACCCAATTGAATGAAAGTCATAACATTTGCTGAAAATTTCTGCATAAAGTTCATTAACATATTTGGTGATTGCATACGGTGAAAGTGGATTTCCAATCTTATTTTCAACCTTTGGAAGAGCTTCATGATCTCCATAAGTTGAACTGCTTGCTGCATATGTAAAACTGCTTACATTTGCATCTTTTGCAGCTACTAAAATATTTAGAAAACCATTTATATTTGATTGATTGGTTTGTATTGGATCCTCAATTGATCTTGGAACAGAGCCCAAAGCAGCTTGATGAAGAACATGATCAACTCCCTTTGTAACATTTTTACAATCTTCTACACGACTGATATCACCATTTATAAAAGAGAATTTAGACCACTGACTTTCTGAAACAGACAATTTTACCTCATTGAGATTATGCATATATCCAGTTGATAGATTATCCAAACCAATTACATTCTGATCAAGTTGTAATAATTTTTCCAAAATATTGCTGCCTATAAAACCTGCAACTCCTGTAACGAGCCAAGTTTTAGGATTTTTTTTGAGTTTTTCGGATTTTTTTTGGAAATCTTTCATTTTATAATCGCATATCTGTCAATTGAGAAGGAAATAGATACTTCAAATCATAAATTATATGATTTGGCTTACATAAAGACTTGATTTTACTAATTCTGACTTCTTTAAAAACGTCATGAGCCACTGCAATGATTACGGCATCATAGTTATTCTTTTTTAACTTATCTAAATGATTGTTAATATATTTGCCCTCAAGAGATGATTTGTCCACCCAAGGATCATAAGTATCTGTTTCTGCTCCTAACTTTTCTAACTCATCTATTATCTCAAAAACCTTTGTATTTCTTGTATCTGGACAGTTTTCTTTAAATGTTAGTCCCATTATTAAAATCTTACTTTGATCAACTTTTATATCATTTTTTAGCAATCGGTTACTTAGCTCTTTAACTACATAAGCGCTCATTCCATCATTAATTCTTCTACCTGCTAAAATCATTTCAGGTTGATATCCGATAGATTGAGCTTTATAACTTAAATAATATGGATCAACTCCAATACAGTGTCCTCCAACTAATCCTGGTCTAAATGGCAAAAAGTTCCATTTTGTTCCAGCCGCCTCCAACACCTCTTCTGTGTCTATTGATAACTTGTTAAAAATTGTCGCTAACTCATTTATTAGTCCAATATTTACATCTCTTTGAGTATTTTCAATAACTTTTGCTGCTTCAGCAACTCTAATTGAGCTTACTTTATGGGTTCCTGCCGATATTATATTTTTATATAACTCATCAATTTTTGTTGCGATTTCTGGCGTAGAACCTGAAGTAACTTTTTTGATATCTGTAAGTCTATGCTCCTTATCACCAGGATTAATTCTTTCAGGACTATAACCTACATAAAATTCTTCATTAAATTTAAGATTGGACTCTTTTTCTAGTATCGGTACACATATTTCTTCAGTTGCTCCTGGATAAACTGTTGATTCATATATCACAATATTTCCATGATTTAGAATACTTCCTATGGCTTCAGATGCTAGGCAAAGATTTTTAAAATCTGGCTCTTTTTTATTATCTACAGGGGTTGGAACACCTATGATATAAATATTGCAATTGCGTATTTCATCTAAATCAGATGTAAAAGATAATGATTTTGCTTCAAGCAATTCAGACTTTTCAACTTCTAAAGTTTTATCAAATGAATTTTGAAGATCAGAGACTCTTGATTGATTGGTATCGTATCCAATTACACTATATTTTTTTGCAAATTCAATTGCTAATGGAAGTCCAACATACCCTAGACCTACAATTGCAATTTGTGATTTATCAGAGTCTTTTGTCATTAATTTATTGAGCTATGTCTGATTCCGTCTAAATCCATAGTGGCTAATTAGTGAAACTAGAATACCTATTAAAAATCCTAATAAGGTTCCATTGATACAGATTTGAGGTCTATTTGGACTTGATTTTAACTCAGGGATAAATGCCGAATCTAACGGCTTAAGTAAATATTCTAATTGGACATTTGCGAACATTTGTTTTCTTAATTCACTCTTCACAAGCTCATTTATTGAATATCTTATATCTGTCTGCTTAGTTTCCAATAATTGTCTGTTTAGGTATTCTAATGAGGCTTTTGATTCTGAAAGATCTCTTATCCTTGTAAGTGAATTTAATTCATTAATTACTAGTACTAAAAAATCCTTGGCAAATTGAGGTGAGTGATGTGTTATAGATAACTCAACAAATCCTGACTTGGTGATATTGATTTCTATAATTTTCCTATAAGCTTTATAAGCTCTTTCAAATGATGGTTTTTTAAGAGAGTCGATCCAAATTTTGTTTTCTTCATCATAGATTTCATTATTAAATTCAATTTTTTTTGTTTGTTTATTATATTTTTCCACTACAGTTAGGTAGGGTAAAGAATCACTAATTTTTAATATATGTCTAAGGAAATCTCTTGATTGAAGTGTAGCAATGGCTAAAGAAGATTTAGTTGATCCTGGACCTGATAAACTTACTCCGGCTAAAGAACCCAAAACATCAAGTCCAGAACTTGATTGACCAGATGAAACGGCTCCATCATTTGCTTTTAAAAGACTGATGGAAGTAAATTTATTTGGTATAGATAATGAATAATAGACTGAGCCAACCGCAAAAGAGAAAACGCATAAAGCTATGAATATTTTTGAATTCCATAAAACAAAAACAATTTCTTTAAAATTAATTTCGTCATCATTTTTAAAATCTTTTTCATCAAAACTCATAGATTTTCTCCCCTGTAATATTTAGCTTTCTATTACATAATGGTACCCGGAGCCGGACTTGAACCGGCACGCCATTGCTGGCGAGG